>Ga0074044_10000057_pt1 | contig 107312 bp, 75 predicted proteins | sample BogForMeECP23OM1_FD_94443 | JGI IMG/M metagenome (GOLD analysis project Ga0074044, IMG submission 94443) | Bog forest soil microbial communities from Calvert Island, British Columbia, Canada - Bog Forest MetaG ECP23OM1 | ecosystem: Environmental > Terrestrial > Soil > Wetlands ...
AAGGAAGTGGTCGGCGGCTACTGGATCATCCAGGTGAAGTCGCGCGAAGAGGCGCTCGAATGGGCCTCGCGCATCCCCGGAAAGGATAACGAAGTGGTCGAAGTTCGCCGGATGTTTGACATGACCGACTTCGATCCCGAGACCCAAAAGTATATCCAGGAGAAGTTCGGCGACGACGTGGCCGCTGAGATGCGCCAGTAGGTAAAAAAGCGCTGGCCCATTCTTAGACTTTGTTTCGCTTGCGCTATTCAGCGATAGGCTGCTCCACTCGTCGCGGTTTTCGACGAGTGGGTGCCACATCTCTACCTCTCGTTCTCTAGTCTCATTCGGCACTGGTCAATGCAGCCGAGAGATATGAACTGCGCGTGCGCCGGGTCGCATGATAGGCTCTCCGCGAAAAACTCGTCGAGGTTCATGGTGCCCACTCGTCGAAAACCGCGACGAGTGGGGCAGCCTCTTCCGTGGTGATCCGATCAAAATCAAGAAAACTAGTACGATTTGTCGAATTCCCTCCCGGTCGTCGACCATATCGTGAAGGCTGGGCGACCGCCCTCCCAGAGACTAAAGACCGTTACAGGAGAATGGAGAAATCATGGCGCAGTATTTGGTTGCGATTCACCACCCCGACGACTACGACCCGTCTAAAGAGGACGAAGCGATGCACCGCGATATCCACGCGCTTAACCGCGAAATGATCGCTGCCGGTGTCAGGGCTTTCGTTGCCGGGCTCTCCCCGGCGCCGCGCGCGAAGTCGCTGCGGGCGCAGCCGGATGGCAAGGTGCTCATCACCGACGGGCCGTACCTGGAGACCAAGGAGCACGTCGGCGGTTTTTGGGTGCTGGAAACCGCTGACCTCGACGAGGCGCTGGCGTGGGGACGCAAGGCTGCCGTCGCATGCCGGGCGCCGGTCGAGGTGCGCGCGATGTTTCAAAAACCGGGGCCATCCGCCGGAAGCAAGTAATGGCGGGTGCCAATAAAAATTTAAAGGGATCAAAATGAGAAATGTAATCTATGCAATCAACATTACCCTGGATGGCTGCTGCGACCATACCAAATTCAATCCCGATGAAGACTTACTTGAACATTACACGCACCTCTTGCGAGATGATGCTGGCCTGCTCGTCTATGGGCGTAAAACCTACCAATTGATGGTTCCTTATTGGCCTGATATTGCAAAAAGCCAGTCCGAGACCAAAGAGGATATCGAATTTGCTCAAGCATTTGATTCCCTCAACAAGATTGTTTTTTCACGATCATTGGGCAGCGCTGAAGATAAGAATACGAGAATTGTTCGCTCAAGCCTTCGCGACGAAATACTTAAACTGAAACAAGAACAAGGCAAGAATATTCTTGTCGGCGGTGTAGATGTTCCTTCACAACTGATGGAGCTTGGCCTGATTGACGAATATCGTTTTGTCGTTGCGCCAATCATTGTTGGGCAAGGGAGACGGTTGTTTGAAGGTGTGAACCTGCCGGAGAAACGCCGATTAAAACTTGTTGAGTCAAAGACTTTTAAATCAGGATCTGTTGCGCTGCGTTACTTGAAACTATAAACATTCGGCCATCCATCCTTGCAAAAAACGCGAGGATGGGGCACCCTCGGTGCGAATGTTACAGGCAAAGATCGTTAAAGGCGGGCCACCCGCCGGCTTCAAGACCCTTCTGGACCGATATTTCTACTTCTGCATGGCGCTGCTGATGGCCGGACTTGCGGTCTGGGGCTTCAGCAGTACGGTCGATCCAAACCTGTTGCATGCCAAGCCGCCAAAACCATTGCTGCTGTGGTTTCACGCCGCCGCTTTTTCGGTCTGGATCGCGCTGTTCGTTGCGCAGTCTGCTTTAGTGCGCGTGCGGAAGGTCAGCGTGCACCGCAGACTGGGCTGGTTCGGTGCGGGACTGGCGGCAACCATGGTCGTCTTCGGCCTCATCGTGTCGGTCGTTATGCTGCGGTTCGACATGACCGTGCTCCACCGGAAGAACGTTGCGTCGTTCCTGTCAATACTCTGGGGCGACATGATCATCTTCGGCGCGTGCATGGCGCTGGCGATCTATTTTCGAAAACGGCCCGAGTACCATCGCCGCCTGGTTTTCATGGCCAGTTGTCAGCTCATGCAAGCCGCTTTCGTCAGATTTCACTATATCGGTTACCACGACCTGTTCTATCCAGCGCTCGACCTGCTGATCGTGGCTGGGGTGTTGCGCGACCTGGTAGTGGATGGCCGAGTCAATCGGGTCTATCAATACGCTTTCCCGGCAATCATGGCGCTGCAGGCCTTGGCCACATATTTGGAGCGGGTGAATCCGACTTGGTGGCAAACCGCGACGCTGACGATTGTAGGATCATGAAGTCTACCGAGGGTACGCCGTGGGTGGCCCAGCCTTACAAAGTGCGCAAGCATGGACCGCCCGCCTGATAGCTCCCCCGAAAACTAAGATTGACATTCAATGGTCGAATGTCTACCATCGAATGCAATCCAGGGTAGAATCTCTTCCATGAGTAAGAGTAAGACGCAAGAACGAGCGGCTCTTCTTCAGGGCACGCTGGACATGCTCATTTTGCGAACCCTTCTTTATGGACCTGCCCACGGCCATCAGATCGGGAAGCACGTTCAAAGGACTACGAACGATTTCCTGCAAATGCAGCACGGCTCGTTATATCCCGCTCTGCACCGGCTGGAACAAAAGGACTGGATTGTCTCCAAGTGGGAAGTCGCTCCCGATCGCAATCGCGAATTCAAATATTACCGGCTGACCGCGCAAGGCAAAAAGCAGCTCGTGCTCGAACAATCCAAGTGGAAACGGATGGTCGAGGCCGTGGCGCGAGTGCTGTCGACTGCCGCAGAGGAGAGTTAAGAGGAGAGTTGACATGAAGTGGTGGTGGCAGTTCAGGAAACGCGGCGCCGACGTGGAGCGGGAGCTGCAATCGGACCTTGAACTGGAAGAAGAAGAGCAGCGGGATCACGGCGCGTCACCGGAAGAGTCGCGCTACGCCGCGCTGCGTTCGTTCGGCAACCCCACACTCATCAGCGAGCAAACTCGCGCGGTCTGGAGTTGGAACGCGCTGGAGAATTTTCTTCGCGACGTGCGGATCAGCGTCCGCACTCTCTTCCGCTCGCCTGGGTTTTCAGTCCTTGCCGTCCTTGTAATGGCGTTGTGCATCGGCGCAGCAACGTCGCTGTTTACGGTGATGCGATCGGTTTTGCTCAGACCGCTTCCTTTCCGCGATCCGGACCGGCTGGTGATGATCTATGAGAATTTCCGTGACGCTGAGAGCAATGCTCAGTGGTCCGACAAAACCCCCGTTGCTCCTGCCGACTATCTCGACTGGCGGGCGCAGACCCACGGTTTTGAGGACATGGCGGCATGGTACTACTTTCCACCCAACCTGACCGGAGAGCACGAGGAGTTGCCGGAAATGGTGCAGGCGGGCGGCGGGAGCTGGAACTTGTTTCCTCTGCTGGGAGTGAATGCAGCCATCGGGCGCACATTTACAGAGAGCGAAGATCGTCCAGGCGAGAACGTCGTGCTGCTTACATGGAGTCTCTTCCAGCGGCGGTTCGGCGGCGATTCGTCGATTGTCAACCGGCAAATTCACCTCAACGGCAAGCCCTACACTGTGGTCGGAGTGCTTCCTAAGTGGTTCGTCTATCCGGATGCCGAGGTTCAGCTATGGACTCCATATGCGGGGATCGGCGCGGATGTCATTTCGCATCATGAATATCACTTCAGCCGCGTCGTGGCTCGATTGCGGCCGGATGTCAGCCTGGCCAGCGCGCTCAGCCAGGTCGAGGCGGTGCAGTACCAACTGCATATGCAGAATCTGCACGCGCCGGTCGCGGCAGACGTGATTTCAACAACCCTGATTGACGATCTCGCACAGGATGTGAAGAAGCCGTTAATCATCCTGCTGTGCGCTGTCGGCTGCATGCTGCTGATTGGATGTCTCAACGTAGCGAACTTGATGGTGGCGCGGTCTGCGGCAAGACAGAGGGAGATCGCGATCTGCAGTGCCCTGGGAGCGAAGCGGATCACACTGATTCGAATTCAGCTGATCGAGAGCCTGCTGATCTCGATGGCGGGTGGCATCACGGGAGTGTTGTTATCGCTTGCGGCCACGAATTGGCTGGTCGGTATATGGAAGGATCTCCCCACCGCGCAGAACGTTCACCCTGATGGTGTGGTGCTGGCGGTTGCGTGTGCGCTCATCTTTGGAGCGGCGCTGCTGGCAGGTCTTCTGCCGGCAATCTCATCGACCAGCAAGAGCGCAATCGCGGAGACTTCCTCGCGCACTCCCTCCCATACTGCAGCCGGAGGCCAGGTGCGCACGGCCTTGCGGAAGACGCTGCTTACGGTAGAGATTGCGACGACTGTGGTCCTGTTAATCGCTGCTGGTCTTTTGCTGAAGAGCTTTTGGCGGCTGCGTACAACCGATGTGGGCTGTGCGACCGACAACGTGCTCACGATGCGTTACAGCCTGCCCGGGAAGAAATACGATAGTCCCACGAAAGTAAACGCATTCAACGAAACCCTGCTGGAGCGTGTCCGCGCCCTGCCGGGAGTACGGGCCGCGGCGCTCGGGTCGACCGTGCCGGGAGCGGGATACGGAACCGACGACCTCTTCACCATTCCCGAACATCCTGCGGTCGCAGCAGGCGCAATGCTGCCCGAAGCGTTGTATCGGACCGCCGATCCCGGATATTTCAGTGCGCTGCAGATCCCACTCTTGAGCGGACGCTTCTTTACTGATTCCGATCGGACCAGCGCCGATCGCAACGGCCGGCCGAAGACCGTAATCATCAGCGACCAGCTGATGCGGCAATACTTCCCCGGAGAAAATCCGCTGGGCCTGCATATTCACTCGATGCGCGGCAATGCCGATTACGAAATCGTCGGGGTCGTGGGCGACACGCGGTATCAGGTGGGTCAGTCGGATAAGGTCACCACGTACTTCTCGCTACTTAGCGGCGACAACAGTACGGGTTTGACCCTGGTGGTGCGGACTTCTAGCGACCCGCTGCGCATTTCAATTCCAGTCCAGAAGGTGATCGCGGAGCTCGATGCGCAGCTTCCCGTCTCCCATGTGCTCACGATGGAGCAGATCATTGAACAATCTTTGGGCAATGCCAGCCTGAGCGCCAGCTTGGTGCTGGGCTTCGCCGTGATGTCCTTGATACTGGCGTCCGTAGGGTTGTACGGAGTCCTTTCTTATCTCACGATACAGCGCACGGGAGAGATTGGCGTTCGGATGGCCCTCGGTGCACAACGCGGAGAGGTGGTCCGGCTGATGCTGGGCGACGGCCTCCGTCCGGCGTTCTACGGGCTCGTGCTTGGCCTTGCCGCCAGTGTCGGAGCGGTACGACTGATTCAGTCGATGCTCTACGGAACCAGCCCGCTCGATCCGGCGGTCTTCGCATCTGTTGCCGCAACACTGTTGGCAGTGGCGGCGCTGGCCTGCCTGGTTCCGGCGTGGAGAGCATCGCGGATCGATCCGATGCAGGCCTTGCGAACTGAATAAGGAGGACTGTTCTCTCGAAGTTTTCCCGGGAAAATGAGTTCGTTTGAGGCGATTATCCGCCCGCTAGCTCGGCTATACAATCAACCCGAGGATCATGCTTGCTCATCGTGTTTGGAGGGCCGCCCGGTGCCGGAAAGACCACGCTCGCAAAAGCTGTGGTGAAGAAGTACGCTGCTGTTTATCTACGTATAGACACGATCGAGATGGCGATTCGCAGTAGTAACGTGCTTCGTGACGACGTTGGTCCTGCCGGGTATGTCAGTGCCTATTGGGTGGCGGAAGAGAACCTGCGTCTGGGCCAAACCGTTGTTGCCGATGCGGTGAATGCTCTGCAGATTACTCGCGATTCATGGGCGCAGGTGGCGCGCAATGCCCGCGTGAACCTCGTGGAGGTGGAAGTGGTTTGTTCCGATGCCGTCGAGCACCGGAGACGTATCGAAAGCAGGCCGCCGGACCTCGATGGCTTGCCTCCTCTCACCTGGGAAGGTGTTTGTGAACGAAAATACGAAAAATGGTCAACCCCGCACTTAGTGATTGATACGGCTCGGAAGTCGGTGAGTGAAGCACAACACGAGTTGATCGAGCGCCTTGGCTCTGCCAAACCCTTGTCTGAATAACGGGCAATCCGAAGTTGTCCATACGAAATCAATCAAGCTAGAGCTTTCCGATCGGATAGTCGACAACACGCAAGCCCAACTTCCGGCCGCTATTCGAACGCATCAGTAACCCACGGATTCCTCTGACGAGGTAAATAAAAATGGAGTAGCTGTCGATTGTCGGTGTCCCGAACGACTATCTGGTAACAGATGATCTGACAACAAACGATGAGCTACGGCTCTGAGTCACGGGAAACAAGGGGGAATGGATGAAATACATCTGTTTGGGATATCTTGAGCCAGGAAAATTCGAAGACATGTCTGAGAGCGAGCGCAACACCGTGTTCGACGAGTGTTTTAGCTACAACGACGAACTGCGGAAGAACGGACATTTGGTCGCTGAGGAACCCCTTCAGCCCGCCAACACGGCGGTGACCGTGGGTTGGAAGAACGGAAAGGTTGCAGTCACAGACGGCCCGTACGCGGAAACGAAGGAGCAATTGGGTGGAATTCAGGTGCTTGAAGCGCGAGATCTGAATCACGCAATTCAGCTCATTTCCCAATCTCCGGGAGTGAGGCTGAAGTGTGGAACGATTGAGATACGTCCAGCGGCGGATATAAACGAAATCATAAAGGAGAGCGAGCGGCGACGGCGAAAGGATACCTTGCGATGAGGCGCCCCCTAGGCTTTCTTGAGATCTGTATTATTTGATCCTCGCCAGGAGTTTGTTAATTACCACAGCGCCTGGCTTGCTCACGACCGTGGGGATCTTTCTTCATCTTCGATCTTCATCTTCGATTTTCCCTTAGACGCGGTTCTGTCCAACGCGGGGGGCAAAATCAAATTTCTCCAGTCTCCGATCAAAGAGTCGCTCGCCCACAGATTCACCAGGAATAAGAAACCGGGGTCGCCTGAGACTCCGCCGCAGCTTCGACGGGGAGCCTCGCGGCCATTTTCACCAGCTCGGCGAGAGATCCCGCTTTCATCTTTTGCATCACCTGGCCTCGGTGTGCCTTCACCGTGATCTCACTGATGCCGAGTTCAGCAGCGGCCTGCTTATTCAATAGGCCGGCGACCACCAATGCCATGACCTGGCGCTCCCGACGGGTAAGCGACGCGTAACAGTTCCAGAGCGTCCGCATCTGCGCCTGGTGACCAAGAGCTGCGCGGCTGCGTTCCAGGCCCTGATGGATGGCGTTCAGCAGCACTGCATCACCGAATGGTTTTATCAGGAATTCGACAGCGCCAGCCTTCATGGCCTGGACGGCCATGCGCACATCAATGACGCCCGTGATAAAGATGACCGGCATGTCCGTCCGTTCGACGGCGACGAGCTTCTGCAGATCGAGACCGTTGAGGCCTGGAAGAGAAACGTCAAGTACGAGACAGCTTGGAACAAGGGCACGTGGGCAGGCAAGGAATTCTCGCGCGGAAGCGAAGGTCTTCGGCTGCCAACCCTCGCAGCGAATTAAAACCTCCAGCGATTCGCGCACGGAGGCGTCGTGGTCGACAACGAACACAATCGGTGTGGCTTGTGATCTGGGTCGCGATTCTATTTCGTGACCGAGCATGTGCGCTAGACTGATGGGAGTTTGCCCAGGAAGTGGCGTTATCGCAGCTGCTGTCATATCCCGCTCCTTAATTTTCGGTCGCTTATCGCCTGCCAGGAGAACCCTAGTCAGTCAATCACGGTGCACTACTTGAAGGCGCCGCTGTTGCTTAAGAGTCTTGGCGTGCGAGGTAAGTGTCGAACAATCTGACCTCCGCCCACAACCCCCAATGGTTGAATTGTGAGGTCACTCCATCGAGTATCGGGAACGCACCACTTTTGGGGGAGAGAATGGCGGATATATTTCTATGTTTCGATGTGCTCTACCGAAAAGACGGGCGTCGATGGACCATGCACCTGGCGATCATCGAAGCGGTTGCACCAAGACTTCCATGATGACCGGAATCCAGGAATCACCGACGTAGGCCGAGGCGATCAACAGGTCGACGACGGGATAAGTGCTGACAGGAAGGTGCGTTGTTTGCAAGTCACCAGGCGCAGACGCCTGAGATGATCCAGCCCGTTTACCGTCGATTTCTGTGACTGCAAGCCGCCAGCGAACTGCTGCGAGCTTGAATTGAGTCGAGGCACGCCTCATGGCCTCTCATCTCGTTGACGGGACGACTAAGGCGGGAACCCGTCCGCCATCCACCTGGCGAATAGTTCAATCCGAGATTGCTGCCAAGGCCCCTCTCCTCTTGGTGGTGGGGGCGGCATTACGGCGCCGCCGATTCCGCGGATGCGATCGTAGATGGCGCCAGCGTGCTCTTTAACGTCATCGTAACTGCTCAGGTCGAACCCCTTTTTCATGCCTTGAATGTCTCGCTCCGTGAAGAGCGGGCGAATGTCCGTTTGAAAGCTCGTCGTTTTCGTCATATCGCCTCACAGGAATTGGGCTATGCGCGGCGCCCCGGGATGATGAAGAATCTGTTGCTCCGGGCGCCGCTGGGAAGATCTCGGAGATTATGCAGCGGTCTTCTGTACAACAGGCACCACTTCCCGGAGGAGACCTGTATCCACGTCGAAAATCGCGCCTCGTACCGGGACATCTTTGGCGATCCAGGGATGCGATCTGACTTTCTTGATCTGCTCCCGGGTATTTTCCTCGGGGTCCTTATAGGAGAAGAAGCGCATAGGAGCCGGCGAAGCATCTCCGGTGGAAGCGCTCAGCTTCGCGTTCAGATCTTCATCTGTGAATGTCGTGAATCCGCAGCCGGTGTGGTTGAGAAGCAGTATCTCTGTGGTTCCGAGTATGCGGTTGGAAACGACAAGTTCCCCGAGAACATCTTCTGTTACCGCGGGTCCGCCGGTTCGGATGACGTCGAGATCGGCTTGCGGTAGACCTAAAATTCCAGAGAGGTCTGAGAGCCGGGGATCCATGCAGGTTACAACTGCGATTTTTGGGGCCGGACGCTTCCCCAGCGCTGAATCGTAATTCTTGGCATAGTTGCGGTTTGCTTCTAGTGCTTTATCGATAATACTCATTGTTTTTCTCCTGACAGATTTCTTGCCGTGTCGCTCGTCCGACCGAATGGGCTGCGGTGAAGCGATTAGACCCGAGGTGCTCCAGCGAATCAATTGGACGATGGTATTGGCGATACCTTTGTATTGAGATGCTCCAATCCAGACCTTGGTGACAATCCATACCTTCGTCCAATAGATTCATCATCATGATTCTGGCCTAATCAACTCTTGGCCTGATTGAAGATGAGGCTGATCGGAGGAATTATGAGCACTGCAATCACTGCCACTCACATCGAGCGGAAACCGGAACTCTTAGGACAAACTGTGGTCGTAATCGGCGGAAGCGCCGGCATTGGGCTCGAGACTGCCCGAAGAGCAAGCGCAGAGGGAGCGAAGGTAATCCTCACCGGCCGCAGTCCTGAGCCCCTGCAGCGCGCTGCGAGCGAGGTTCAGGCGGTGAGCACTAACGCCTTTGACGCGACGGATCCTGCGCTGCTCGCGCAGTTCTTCCGAGAACTGCCGGCCCCAATCGATCACATCATGGTGACCGCTGGCCGGCCTCATTACGGCCGCCTCATCGACATGGAACCCGCCCAAGCGCGACGTGCGATGGACGAGCATCTTTCACTATTCATCGAAGTCGCCCGGAATGCGTTTGGCAAGGTAAGAGCCGGCGGAACTTTGATATTTATGGGGGGCACCGGCGGTCGCCGGCCGGGCATTGGCATCGGAATCGCATCGACGGTGACGGTCGCACTTCCCGCCCTGACGGCCAATCTGGCGCTTGAGCTGGCGCCCATTCGCGTGAACCTGATCGCCGCCGGATTCGTCGACACGCAATTGTCTGCATCACTGTTGGGCGATGAACTCGAAAACCGCCGTAGCCAGCTTCGAGCCAAACTTCCCATCCGGAGGGTCGTTCAACCAGCAGATGTCGCCGCACTAGCCGTACACATCATGATCAACACTGCCCTCACGGGTGCGACCTACGACGTCGACGGGGGCCAGCAGTTCGTCGCCGCCTAGCCGAGGAAGTCGGCAGGAGTATGCAAAAATTGATAGAGCGGGAACGCTGATCACTACGATGAAGCATTTCGACGCAATCATTATCGGGACCGGTCAGGCGGGGCCGTCCCTGGCGGCTCGGTTTGCGGGTGCCGGCAAAACCGTTGCTATTATTGAACGCCATAAATTTGGCGGCACGTGCGTGAATACGGGATGCATTCCGACAAAGTCGCTCGTTGCGAGCGCCTATGCGATCCATGTTGCCCGCCGAGGAGCGGAATACGGTTTCGCCACTGGTGATGTGCGCGTCGATATAAAGCGAGTCAAAGCCCGCAAGGATGCAGCCTCCGCGAGGTCTAACAAGGGAGTCGAGGACTGGCTGCGGGGAACGAAAAATTGCACGGTCATTCAGGGCCATGCCCGCTTTCAGTCGTCGAACACCGTCATGGTCAACGATGAAGTTCTGCAAGCCGACAAGATCTATATCAATGTTGGCGGGCGGGCCCGTATTCCCGATATGCCGGGGATTCACGATGTCCCGTTTCTCACCAACTCATCGATGATGGACATCGATTTCCTGCCCGAGCATCTCGTCGTAGTCGGCGGAAGTTATGTTGGGCTGGAGTTCGCCCAGATCTATCGCCGCTTCGGGAGCGAAGTCACGGTTGTGGAAATGGGACCGCGCCTGATTGGCCGGGAGGACGAAGACGCTTCCCAGGCTGTGCGCGAAATCCTGGAGGCTGAGGGCATACAGATTCGGCTCAATGCGAAATGTATCTCGCTGGCGAAAGGCGATGGCGGCGTGGCCGTCGGCCTGACGTGTGACGAAGGTCCACCAGAAGTAACGGGCACTCACGTTCTTCTGGCCGCGGGACGCATTCCCAACACGAGCGACCTGGGTCTCGACCGGGCTGGGGTTGCCATCGACTCCCGCGGCTACATCGTCGTCGACGATCAGCTGCAAACCAACGCGCCGGGCATCTGGGCACTGGGGGACTGCAACGGCCACGGCGCATTTACGCACACTTCCTATAACGACTACGAGATCGTTGCGGACAATCTCTTTAACGCCGACCATCGCCGGGTTTCCGACCGGATCCAGGCCTACGCGCTGTATGTCGATCCGCCGCTGGGACGTTGCGGCATGACCGACGCGGAGGTACGGAAAACCGGGCGTCGTGCGCTCGCTGTGAAATATCCGATGAGTCAAGTGAGCCGGGCTTACGAAAAAGGAGAGACCCAAGGTTTCATCAAAATCTGCGTGGATGCCGAAACGAAACAGATTCTGGGTGCTGCGATTCTTGGCATCGGTGGCGATGAAGTGATACACGTTCTGCTGGACGTGATGTATGCGAACGCGCCGTATACGGTCATCCAGCGCGCCATGCATATTCATCCGACGGTCGCGGAATATCTGCCGACCGTTCTCGGCAAACTGGAGCCCTTCGCCTAGCCTGGGCGAATCATTGATGCCCGTCCTGCGATTGAAGTCTTGTCGCCGCCGGCTGATTCCTCAGCAGATTTCCGGTGGCGAATTCAAGGTTGACTGCCTCTAGAAATAATTCTGATCGCGCCGAGACACTCGATAGTCGCGCTTGAGCGAGTTGCTTCTCCGCGGTAACCACATCGACCAGATTCTTGACTCCATATTTGTAGGCTTCGAGCGATGCCGAGTAAGAGGAGTTGGCGGACTCGAGAAGCGCCACAGCGGCGTCGTGCTTTCGCAATGCCGTTCGGAATGCGATGTAAGCGGTCCAGACCTCGCGTGTCGTCTGATCGCGTTCCGCTGTAAGTTCGTCCGCTTCTTCACGGCGTTTCGATTCGGCGATCCGCAGTTCGTTCTTGCGAACACCTCCGTCAAAGATGCGCCAATGGACGCCGAGTTCGACGGACCAAGTAGGCTCGCTCGCCGGACCGAGCTGGCCATAATCTGCCGTGGGCCATATCGAGGTCTGCGCCGCCGAGCCCGAAAGAACAATCTGTGGTTTGTATTCTGCCCGGGCTGCGCGAATGCGAGCCTCGGCGGAGCGGATTCGCAGAGTTTGCGCCATGAGGTCGGGACGATCCTTCATGGCGCGATCGATCAGCGCCTCGATCGACATGGTGAGGCTCTCCGGCAACGGCGCACTCTTCTGGCCGTCAATCACGATGTTGGGAGACGGATCGGCTCCAACCGCTTCAGTCAGCGTGACGCGAGCAATCTTTTCGTCCCCATCCGCGGAGTCCTCGTCGAACGCTGCCTGCGCCGTTTCAGCTCGGGCTTGGAGAACATCGGGAAGAGTTGCAAGCCCGTTGCTCAACCTGTTTTCAGCCGCATCCTGCGTGGTTTGTGCAGTTCGCAACGTGTCCTGCGCAGCCTGCAATCTTTCCTGTGCAGTCATCAACTGGTAGTACGCACTGGCGACGCGAAAGGCGAGCGCTTGATTTACCTGAATGACGTCTGCCCCCGCGGCGAACTTCTCCTGTTTCGCGGAATCCACAGTAGCCCCGCGTTTGCCAAAGTCAAAGATGAGGTATTGGAGCGTGGCTTCAGGCTTGACGACCGGTATCTCCACCATGACGTAACCGCGAGGCGCCAGCGGTTTCGGGAACGGATTGATCAATCTCTCGTCGCCGAAAACAGCTAGTCCCTCCAACTCGGGATAGTAAGCGCTTTGTGCCACGCCGAGTTCGCGCGCTTTCTGCTTGGCGCGCTCCCAGATAATGCGGGTGCTGGGGTTGTGATGCTCAGCCACGTCGATCAGCTCCGCCAGGGTGTAGGGGTGAGCTGGATCGAGGATCGCTGTTCCCTCGCGAGGAGTTTCGCGAGCGGCGCAGTCGGCGACAGCTGCTGGAGAAGACACTTTGGCAGCACATTGCCCCTGAGCTCGCGCCGCGGAGAAGGCGAGAAGAAGCGACAAAAATAGACCATTCAATGATGGGTTGTATTTGATCAATCGAAACTTCTTCCGGTTCATTCCCAGCAACACTTCCGCGTCCTCTTACGCAGACCTGGAAAGCGGAGTTTTTCGCGTTCAGTGGCTATTAAGGCAGAAGTGCGGAGCCGAGTCTATTGGACGAACGTATCGATAGACCCCGAGAACCGGTGGACATCATCTTCACGTGATCATCCGATGCGAAGGCATTGATCGATACCTTCGTCTAATAGATTCGATCCTTGGCTCTGTGGCCTAATCGGAGCGTAAGACCGAGGCCGTCCAGAGGTCTGCCTGACATGAATGCCGAATCGAGGATGCGCAATCGATGCCAAAAGACCCCACTTCGCTACGCCGCCGGTTTATCTCTGGCGGCGCCGATGGTGCTGGTCGGTTGCTCCCACGCGCCCGAATACAGCATCTTCGGCTCTTTTTTCCCCGTGTGGATATTCTGCTCCGCCGGTGGTCTTCTGCTGATGACGGGCGCACGCGCCCTGATTGTTCGTACTGCTATTGCCAAGCACCTGGCGGCACCGGTGCTTTTCTATCTCAGCATGGCGATCTTCCTCGCATGCATGTTGTGGCTCCTGTTCTACAGCTAGGAAAACCCGATGCCGACCCAAGACACTGGCCAACCTGAGCAAGACGACCGCATAGCAAAACTTGACTGGTACGGTCGCGTCTTCACCGCCGCCATGGTTTTGCTGGCGATTGTCGGCTTGCTTGCTGTCTACGCGATCACAACCCGGCATCCCCAAACCGACGACGCCGAAATCTTTGCCAACTACATTGGAATCGCCCCCGTTGTCGAGGGCCCCATTTTGCATCTGAACGTCGCCGACAATCAACACGTGAAACAGGGCGATGTACTTTTCGAGATTGATGATCGCCCCTACAAATATGCACTTGACCACGCAGCGTCGGACCGGGCCACCCTGGAAGGCGAGATCGTCGACGAACAGCGGCGCATTCAGGCCGAAGTGCACGCCGTCACCGCCTCCGGGGCGGCAACGCGCAGCGCCAGCGCCAACGTTGACCGGGCGCAAGCCTCAATCCGTGAGGCGGAGGCCGACGTCACCCACTCTGAGGCTGCGCTGGATCTAGCCAAGGCCGAGTCGGCATATGCCGAAAATAACCTGCACCGCCTCGAGCCCCTGCTGGCCAAGCAGTTCGTTACCGTCGACCAGGTCGACCAGGCGCGGACGACAGAGCGGGCCAGCGCCCAGTCCGTGCACGAAGCCGAGTCGCAATTAGCCCTCAATCGAGCCCACCTCAACTCGATGCTGGCTGCCCTGGCGCAAGCTCAGGCCTCGGCCGAGCAGAGTACGGCGCAGCTTCATCAATCACAGTCCAGCGTACTTACTCTGGATCCTCTCGTGGCCCAACGGCAGGGACGGACCGCCGCAATCGCCAACGCGCAATACAACTACGACCACTGCCGCGTCTACGCTCCATTCGACGCGCGTGTAACCAACCTCGTCATTTCCGAGGGTGCTTATGCTCACGTCGGACAGGAGATCTTCACGCTGATCGACACTCGCGTCTGGTGGGTGCTTGCCAATTTCCGTGAGACGCAGCTGAAGCGTGTCCAGCCAGGCATGATTGCGGACATTTACGTTATGTCTGACCCCAACTTGCGATTTACGGGCGTCGTCGAGAGTGCCGGGTACGGTGTTACACCCGACCCCACGTTCTGGGGCCGAATCACGACCGGCCTGCCCGACGTACAACGCACTCTGAGCTGGGTACACCTGGCCAGCCGCTATCCCGTCCGCATACGGATTCAATCACCGCCTTCTGATGCGATTCGTCTGGGGGAATCTGCTGTAGTAGTTATCCGCGGATATAAACGGAAGCCTTGATATGGCGACCCAGGCTACACAACTCCAGCAGCCGGCCGGCCGAAGTACCTTTTGGCTTTCCTTTCAGGAGTTCATCCGGTGGGAAGTTGCGCCGTATCCAGGACGCCTGAATACGGTCATCCGCATGACGATCGCGGCCACGGTGGTCATGATCATCGTCGTGACCTTCCGCATTCCTAACGCGTTCCTGGCCGCTCTCTATGCAATTCTCCTGGCTCGCGAAAACCTGGCCGCTACCTGGCGTGCAGGGCGACTGCTCGTCCTTGCATTCGTCGGCGCAACCCTTTACACGCTGCTCGGGATCATGCTGTTCCGCGGTTACCCGATGACTCATTTCTTCTGGGTAATCGGAACCCTGTATCTAGTTTTTTTCGTGATGCGCACGACGACGAACTACGCAGCCGCATTGGTTTTCGCCGTTCCGATTGGCATTGCCCTGCCGATATGGGACAGCTCCTTATCTAGCGAGTCACAAGTGGAGAGCACTCTCTGGCCTGTCCTGGTAGTCGCCGTAGGTGCTGGCGCTACTGTGGCAATCGAAGCTGTGTACCGCATCTTCGATCGCTCCGATCCGCTGATCACATCGGTGGAGAATCAGTTGCACGCCGTCCAGCAGGTAGTGGAAAGCAATGCCGGTCTCCTTGCCCCATCGGAGTCGATCCGCACCAGAATTCTCCAATACGATATGACCGGCACAGGCCGGCTCAGAACGGCATTGCAGCGCCAAGGCCTGGATCCGACCCGGCGGGCGCAGCGCAGCGCCCTGATTTCGCTGGCGGGGCGGCTCGTTGGTCTGGCCGCGAATCTCGAGCGCAGTCCCTCCCGGCCCAGCGACGATGACGCGATCCGCCTGCGCGCACTTTCTACGAGGCTCGGAGCGATCCGAACCGAGCTCCGCGAGTCGGGTGTTATTTCCGCATCTCCTGGTGTGATCGAGGGACAGCCGTCCTCCAATGTCCCCATGCTTCAAGAGATGGAACGAGCCGTCACAATCTTCCCCGAAGTCTTTCAACCGAGTGAGATCATCGATGGCTCCCAGAGCACGCCACGACGGGAGTGGTGGCGCGCCCTGTTTCAGCCTGACGCATTCCAGAACCCGGAATATCAACGCTTCGCCTTTGCCGGATGCTTGGCTGCCAGCATCTGCTACGTACTCTACAACGCGGTCGACTGGCCCGGCATCGGCACCACCAGCGTCCTCACTTGCATCGTGACTGCGCTGAGCACCATTGGCAGTTCGGTCCAGCAGCAATTTCTCCGCCTTGGCGGATTTGTTGTCGGAGGGCTGGTCCTGGGGATTTCGGCGCAGATTCTGATCCTGCCGGCTCTCGACAGCGTCTTCGGGTTTGCTCTCTTCTTTGCAACAGGAACGGCAATCGCCGCGTGGTTCGCCACCTCGAGTCCGCGACTTTCCTATTTTGGCGTGCAGATGGCCCTCTCCTTCTACTTCGTCAACCTGCAGGATGCCCAGATCCAGACCGACCTCACAATTGCGCGCGATAAGGTAATGGGCGTGTTATTGGGTATTCTCGCCATGGGCTTTATCTTCGACCGCTTCGGCACGAAGAGCGATACGGAGCAACTGCAAAAACTGTTGGTGGGGAACGTACGGATGCTGGCGCAACTCGGAGTCTGTCCGGTCGGACCCGACAGAGCCATTGCCCTTTCAAAGATCAGCCGTCTCCGCAGTCAGATCAATGACAATTTCGCCAGTCTGGAGTCGCAGATTGATGCCGCGCGCTTTGAATTTGAGTTTCGCCATCGGCGTGAGGAAGACGTTGCCGAGTGGCAGCGGATTCAGAGGGCTCAGCCGGCGATGCGTTCGATCTACCTGCTGGAACTCAGTCTTCTCTTACATCGCGCGCGACCGGAGACTGACTCCCAATTAACTCAGCAGCAAAATCAGGCGCTAGACCATTTCCTAAACGAATATAGCGACGCACTGATGCACATAGCAGCATGGATCGCACTCGAAGAAGACGCACCTGCGCGCATCACCGATGATTGCATCCGGCTATTGCAGCAGACCTTCGCGGATACCATCTCCCCGAACTCGCGGGCCATTACTGATATCTGTCAGAAGATGGTCTCCTCCCTTCTCATGCTGCGGAACGAGAGCTAACTCGCATTCAGACGACCTCGCGCGATGGAAACACGCCGCGCGGCGAAGGGTGGTCTTCGTCGCCCCGGGCGTTAAAGGATTCAATACGGTAATCTGATTCCCTATGGAGCAATCGGAAGAAGCACTCGTCGCAGGACTGTTGGATGCTCAAGAAAAGGCTGAGGCGTTATTCGCGGAGATCCAGGCGCAGAGCCTGATTCGGCCTGGGGCCAAAGAAAGCGAGATCAACGAAAGTGTCTACGCACTTGCCGGGAGCATGTACGGAATCTCGCGCTATTGGCACAAACGCATCGTGCGCGCAGGGCGCAATACCTTGGCTCCCTATGATGAGAATCCGCCAGACTTGACGGTGAGTGAGGATGACGTCGTCTTTCTGGATTTCGGCCCTGTCTTTGAGGAATGGGAAGCCGACTTCGGACGGACCTACGTTGTAGGCAACGATCCGCTGAAGCACAAACTCCGCCGCGATATCGAAGAGGCATTCGCCACCGGCAAACGGTATTTTCACGAGCACCCTGACATCACCGCGGCCGAACTGTACGTATACGCGCAGCATTTAGCGGAGCATGCCGGCTGGGAATACGGCGGTCCTATTGCGGGCCATCTGATTGGCGTCTTCCCGCACGAGAAAATCGCGGGGGACAAGATCACTCTTTATGTCCACCCCGAGAATCACAACCGGATGCAGTTGCCGGACGCTTCCGGCCGAAAGCGGCACTGGATACTGGAGATTCACTTTGTGGATCGGGCACGCGAGATCGGCGGCTTCTACGAAGAGTTGCTGACGATCGGGTGAATTCTCTTCGTAGAGTTAAACTGAAACGATGGCGCTGACTCCTCCGAGCGTGCGTGGCGTAAATCTCGACTCGCAAACCCGTTGTGAGCATTATCACGGGCCTACTGACATCATTGCCATCAAGATGAAATGTTGCGGCCAGTACTATGCCTGCAAGGATTGCCACGAGACGCTCGCCGATCATCCGATAGCGGTCTGGCCGGAGGGTGAATGGAACCAGGATGCAGTACTCTGCGGCGCCTGCGGTGCAATGCTCACGATTCTCCAGTACATGCAGAGTGACTCCCGCTGTCCGTCTTGTGGAGCGCAATTCAATCCTGGGTGCCGCAACCACTATCATCTTTACTTTCAAATTCCGCAGGTTTCCGAGCCCCGTTGAGAAAAGTTGAGAACGAATTTCGGAGAAAGAAGCACGGAAGAGGTCATTGGTGAGCAGGAAATCAAACATAACCAACCGGAGGACGATTCACATCGAATGGGGCGATTGCGATCCCGCACAGATCGTCTATTTCCCGCGCTATTTTGAATATTTCGATGCATGCACTGCTGGATTGTTCAAGAAGGCCGGCCTGCCGAAGCGTCAGATGCTCAAGACCTACGGCATTATCGGAATTCCGCTGGTCGACTTGCGGGCGTCCTTCCTCGCGCCATCGCGATTTTCGGACACAGTAATCGTCGAGTCTGAGATCACCGAATGGCGCCGCAGCAGCTTTTCCGTCCGCCATCGTTTGTTTAACAAGAATGTTTTGGCCGTGGAATGCTTTGAGATCAGGGTTTGGGCAGCGGCGTCGGAAGCCGATCCGGAACGAATCGAGAGCAGACCCGTGCCGCGCGAGGTTATCGAAAAGTTTTCTGCGGAAAACAATCAGCGTCCGGCTCATCGGAAATCGAGGCGAAAGAAACATTGAGAATACGCGCGCAGGTTGGGATTGTGGGAGCCGGCCCCGCAGGGCTGGTCTTGTCGCACCTGCTGCACCGGCAAGGAATTCACTCGGTCGTGGTCGAGGCGCGAAGTCGACAGCACTGTGAGCAGCGCGTGCGCGCCGGTGTCCTGGAGCAAGGCACTGTCGATCTTCTGCTGGAAATGGGTTCAGGCGAGCGAATGAAGCGGGAAGGCCTGATTCATGATGGCGTAGAAATTCGTTTCAGAGGGCAGGGGCATCGCATCGATTTCAAAGCCTTGACGGGGCGCGGGATCACGATCTACGCCCAGCAGGAAGTTGTGAAAGACCTGATCGCGGCGCGGCTCGCAGCAGAGGGCGAGACTTTCTTTGAGGCCGAAGATGTCACCGTTCACGATTTCGATTCCGAAGCGCCGAAGATTCGGTTTCGCGATCATGGCGAGCCTTCGGAAGTCCTCTGCGATTTTATTGCTGGTTGCGACGGCTTTCACGGAGTGTGTCGCCCGAGTATAGAAAATGCTTTGACCATCTATGAACGGATTTTTCCGTTCGCCTGGCTCGGCATTTTGGCGGCTGCGCCACCTTCCTCCGAGGAGCTGATCTACTGCTACCATGATCGCGGTTTTGCCCTGCACAGCATGCGGAGTCCGGAGATCACTCGCTTGTATCTCCAGTGCGCTCCGGATGAAGACCTGGCGCAGTGGCCGGATGCAAGGATCTGGGAAGAACTACAGACGCGCCTCACGACTCGCGACGGGCGCAGGCTGACGGAAGGCGCCATCCTGCAGAAAGGCGTTACAGGCATGCGCAGTTTCGTCGCGGAGCCGATGCAGTACGGCAGGCTCTATCTGGCCGGGGATGCGGCGCACATCGTCCCACCGACCGGCGCGAAAGGCCTGAATCTTGCCGTGGCTGACGTTCGGGTTCTCGCCGCCGCCTTTGCGGAATTCTACGCATCCGGAAACCACCAATTGCTCGACCATTATTCGGAAACCTGCTTAAGGCGAGTATGGCTGGTGCAGCGCTTTTCCCTGTGGATGACTTCCGTGCTGCATCGGACGCCAGGGAACGACCGGTTCGAGGAGCACCGGCAGTTGGCCGAACTGGATTACCTGACAAGCTCTCGCGCGGCGGCGCAAACCTTCGCTGAGAACTACGTTGGCCTTCCGATGAGCTGAACCGACGTACAATTTGTGAGATCAACATGTCTTCTCCACCGATTCAGAGCAAGGCTCGCAGTCCCAGGAAATCCGTCGTTCCTTTTCGTCGCCACGAGCCTGGGACTCAGCCGGACTACTTTTATCCCGAGTATCGTGCGACCAGGTTGCGGGCTCCCTCTCAGCCGCTGATCTTGGTGCCGCACACTCTTTCTGAGGTTACCGGGCCGGTCTTTGGCCATTCCGACATTCATCCCGACGATCGGGACTTGACGGTGCAGCATGCAGGGGAACCGCTCGGGGAGCGTATTATCGTGCGCGGTCGAGTTGTGGATGGCGATGGCCACGCCGTGTCGAATGGCTTGATCGAGATCTGGCAGGCAAATGCGGCGGGACGATATGCGCACGCGAAAGACGACCACCCCGCTCCGCTCGATCCGAACTTCACCGGAACCGGAAGAACTCTGACCGACAGCGACGGATTTTACAGTTTTGTGACCATCAAGCCGGGCGCATATCCCTGGCGCAATCACGACAACGCCTGGCGCCCTGCGCATATCCATTTTTCTTTGTTCGGACCGGCCTTCGTCACGCGACTGATCACGCAGATGTATTTTCCGGGAGATCCGCTCTTTGTTTACGATCCGATTTTGCAATCGATCCCTGACGAGAAAGCGCGGCAACGTCTGGTCTCGAAATTTGACCTGGAAACGACCAAGCCGGAGTGGGCCCTGGGCTATCGCTTCGACATTGTGCTGCGCGGCCGTGAATCAACGCCGTTTGAAAAATAGAAAGAAAGACCAGTAGAGAAAAGATAACGATGGACCTGACGCCGACGCCTTCGCAAACTGTTGGTCCGTACCTGCATCTTGGACTCACGGACGCAGGAAATATTTCGCGCATCGCTGTCGATGCAGCGAAGGGCGAACGGGTGTGGCTCACTTTTCGTGTGCTGGATGGAGAAGGAGTGCCTGTTCCCGATGCGATGATCGAACTGTGGCAGGCAGACTCCGAAGGGAATTATGCGGATCAGGAGAGCAGTGAGGAGGGCGCGGTCTTCGGTGGCTTCGGGAGGTTGGCCACGGCGGAGGACGGCTCGTGCACTTTTGAAACGATCAGGCCGGGATGCTTACCGGGTCCAGGTGAAACAGTTCAGGCGCCCCACATTAATGTATCGGTCCTTGGCCGAGGTATTCTCAAGCGATTGTCGACACGAGTTTACTTCGCAGAGGAGCCGGCGAACGCTGCCGATCCCGTGTTGGCCCTGGTGCCGGAAAATCGGCGTGCGACGCTGTTGGCTCGGCCAGATGCTGCTGGCACCAGCAATTGGATTTTCGATGTGCGACTTCGTGGAGAAGGCGAGACGGTATTTTTCGATGTGTAATCATTTCAAGTTGAACGGACGACCCGAAGCGAAGCGGCTCGCGTCTCGGAGTCGAACATGAGCGGACGCTTGATCGAAAGCCTGGCAACGACGCCGGCCCTGGCCGCGCTGTTTTCCGATGAGTCGGTTCTGCAGGCAATGTTGGAATTCGAAACCGCGTTGGCGCGCGCAGAGGCGCGACACGGACTCATCCCGAAGGAAGCTGCAGACGCGATAGCGGCCGCCGCAGTGCCCGGCAATTTTGATATCTCCGTTCTTGCAGACGCCACATTTCGCGCCGGAACGCCCGCAATTCCTCTGGTGAAAATGTTGACTGATCGGGTGCGAAAGACCGACGCGGAGGCTGCGCGATTCGTTCACTGGGGAGCCACGAGCCAGGATGTCGCCGACACCGCGATGTCTCTCCTGCTCAAACGCGCAGAACCGATTTTGATTGCCGATCTGCTGCGATTGGAAAAAGCGTTGGCAGACTTGTCGGAGCGGCACAAGCAGAGCGTCATGCTCGGTCGGACTCTGCTTCAGCCAGCTCCGCCGGTGACCTTCGGGCTCAAAGCGGCCGGATGGCTGGTTTCGGTTTGCCGCAGCAGGCGTCGTCTGCAGAAAGCATTTCGGCTTGCTGCGGTTTTACAGTTTGGCGGAGCCAGCGGCACGTTGGCATCGCTCGGTGACCGCGGAATTGTGGTAGCGCAAGCGCTGAGTGCAGAGCTTGGATTTGGCGACTCTCCTGCAGCCCCCTGGCAAACTCAGCGTGATCAAATCGCGACGCTGATCTGCGCTTGCGGAGTGCTGACTGGATCTCTCGGAAAAATGGCGCGCGATATCAGTCTGCTCATGCAGAACGAGGTAGAAGAAGCAGCCGAACCGGCAGGAGAAGGCCGCGGCGGATCGTCAACCATGCCGAACAAGCGCAACCCAACGGCCTGTTCACTTACTCTTGCGGCGGCGCATCGCGTGCCGGGACTGGTCGCATCGTTTCTGTCGGCCATGGTGCAGGAGCACGAGCGTGGCGTCGGCGGATGGCAGGCGGAATGGCCCTTGGTTGCGGCCGTAATCCAGTCAACCGGCGTGGCAATTGCCTCGATGGCTGAAGTGGCGGAAGGGCTCTCAGTTGACGTTCAGAGAATGGGTCTCAACATCGAGAATACAAACGGCGCGATTTTCGCCGAGCGCGCCATGATGCTGCTTGGCGCAAAGCTCGGGCGCGATGTCGCTCACAAGCTCGTTGAGGCGGCGGTTCGGAGGAGTGTCAGTGAGGGCCGGCATCTCGCCGCTGTTCTCGCCGAGACTGCTGAAGTGACGAACCATTTGGGTCCCGCCGCGCTCAAGCAGTTGGAAATTCCGGAGCAATATCTTGGATCGGCCGAGGCTTTCCGTAAAGCTCTAGCATCGGAGGCCGATCGCGAAAACGCCGGTTGTCAAGACAACAATCACCGAGGCGCCGATCGCCAGGACAACGACAAGGAGCAATGACTTGCCCTTCGCCACTATTCACAATGCGCGGATGTTCTACCGACTGCAGGGAAATGCGGGGCGGCCTGTCCTGATTTTGTCGCACTCGATCGGTACCGACCACTCGATGTGGGAGCTTCAGGTGGAAGACCTGCTGCCGCACTTCCAACTTCTGCGCTATGACACACGTGGCCACGGCGCCTCCGACGCAACATCCGGTGAATATTCGATTGAAATGTTGGGCCAGGATATTCTCGCCCTGGCCGACACGTTGGGAATTTTGCAATTTGCTTTTTGCGGTCTGTCGTTGGGTGGGGCGATCGGACAGTGGGTTGCGACGCACGCACCCGGGCGCGTCACGCATCTTGTACTGGCCGACACATCGACGCAGTTCGCTCCGCGCACGAATTGGGAAACGAGAATTGCAGCGGTCGTCAAAGGCGGAATGCCGGCGATCGTCGATGTGGTGATGCAACGATTCTTCTCAGCGGACACGCTGGCGAAACAAGACCCCCATGCCGATTCGATCCGCTCCGTCATTTTGGGCACGGATCCCGTCGGATACCTGGGATGTTGTGCCGCCCTCCGCGACATGGATCACGGAGATCTCCTCAGGAAGATCAAGGCTCCAACCCTGGTGATCTCCGGCGAGCGCGACGTTTCGACTCCGTGGAGCGGGCACGGTGAGAGGCTGGCGCAGGAGATTCCGGGAGCGAAAACACTTCACCTCGCGGCGGCGCATCTTTCTAATCTGGAGCAGCCGCGCTCGTTTACAGCAGCGCTGCTTGAGTTCCTGCTGCCGCAACCAAATGCTGGCGCGGATTCCCTGCAAGCGGGATTCGAGGTGCGTCGCGCAGTCCTTGGCGACGCCCATGTGGACAAGGCAATTGCCGGCACAACAGAATTTACAAAGGACTTTCAAGATTTGATCACCCGTTTCGCCTGGGGAACCATCTGGTCTCGCCCCCAACTCGACCGGCGCACGCGACGACTCCTGGTGCTGGCGATAACGGCGTCGCTTGGAAGATGGGAAGAGTTCGCCCTGCACGTGCGAGCCGGGTTGGCGAGCGAACTCGAATTATGTGACTTGAAGGAAGTGCTCTTGCAGATCGCCGTGTACGCGGGCGTTCCAGCAGCGAATACTGGATTTCAAATTGCGGCAGAGCAGATCAAGAAGACGGATGACTGAGCGAACGTGCTCTGAATTGCCTGGTGCCTTTCAGACCGCTCCAAATGTTGGCTCACTATAATCTTTAGTTCTTGAATGCGGAGGCGCAAAAGAACATGCAGGCGCCTCGAGAGGGATTGTTCTATGACGGTTCGGCCGGTGATCAACGTATCTTCAACATTAATATTCCAACGACGTGGATACACACGATGGGCGCTGATCGTGACTGCTCTTCTCTTTCTCGGTTCTGCTGTTCGCGCCCAAACCCCGCCGCTAACCCCGGACATTCCCGCGAAGTTTGAAGCGCCGACTGCGTCCTATGACTACGTCAAACGAGAAGTAATGATTCCCATGCGGGATGGCGTGAAACTTTATACGGTGATTGTCATACCGAAGGGCGCCAGGAATGCGCCGATTATCCTCACCCGCACTCCCTACAACGCCGCTGGACGCGCCGAGCGAATCCGATCTCCGCATATGCTCGCGACCCTCCCGGAGGGCGACGAAGTTTTTGTCGCCGATGGCTACATCCGCGTCTTTCAGGATGTTCGCGGCAAGTACGGTTCCGAAGGCGACTACGTGATGACGCGCCCGTTGCGGGGGCCCCTGAATTCGAGCGCAACCGATCACTCCACCGACGCCTACGACACCATCGACTGGCTGGTGAAGAATGTTCCCGAGAGCAACGGAAAAGTTGGAATGCTGGGCAGTTCCTACGAAGGCTTCACGGTCGTGATGGCGCTGGTCAATCCACACCCCGCGCTGAAAGTCGCAGCCCCCATGAGCCCCATGGTCGATGGCTGGATGGGCGACGACTGGTTTCATTTCGGCGCCTTTCGGCAACCGAACCTCGATTACATTACCGACCAGACCACGGTGCGAGGGGCAGGGCATCCGGTCATCCGCCAGGGATATGAGGACTACGACAATTTTCTTCGCGCCGGCTCGGCGGGAGATTTCGCCAAGGCCGGGGGCCTGGAACAACTGGCGTTTTGGCGCAAAACCGCGGAGCATCCAGCCTACGATGCGTTCTGGCAAGAACAAGCTCTCGATAAAACGATGAGCGAGCAACCGCTCAAGGTTCCGACGATGTGGATTCAGGGCTTGTGGGATCAGGAAGACATGTGGGGCGCGATCCACTGCTACCTTGCAGTTGAGCCGAAGGACACGCGCAACGACATGAATTTTTTGGTGATGGGCCCGTGGCGGCACAGCGGAGTCAACTATGAAGGCTATTCTCTGGGGCCGCTAAAGTGGGAGGGCGACACTGCCCTACAGTTTCGTCGGGATGTGCTCAAGCCATTCTTCGATCAATATCTAAAAGACGGCGCGCCCAAGGCTGATACTCCGCCGGTGCTCATCTACAACACCGGCGAGAATCATTGGGACCGGCTGAAGTCGTGGCCGCTGGCATGTGAGACCGGTTGTGCGACGAAGTCCAGGCCACTTTATCTGACGGCAGGGCTCGGTTTGTCGTTCAGTCCTCCGAGCGGAAACGATACCAAGTCAGCCGCAAACCACCCAGACTACGACGAATACGTCTCCGATCCCAGCAAGCCCGTACCTTACATACCGCGCCCGATTGCCTTCTCTGACGGCGATGCCTGGAGACGATGGCTGCTCGTCGATCAGCGTTTTGTTGTCGATCGCCCGGATGTACTGTCCTACACGACGCCGGTTCTAACCGAGCCTCTGCGCGTCAGTGGCGCGCCGCTGGTGAATCTCGTCGCTTCGACCAGCGGCACGGATAGCGACTGGGTGGTGAAGCTCATCGATGTATATCCGGATGAAGTGCCGGACCAGCCGGAGATGAGCGGCTATGAGCTGAACATTGCCATGGATATTTTTCGGGGCAGATATCGGGAGAGTTTCGCGACGGCAAAGCCGATTACGCCGGATACCCCACTGCCTTACAGGTTCATCCTGCCCACGGTGAATCACGTATTTCTGCCCGGTCACAGGGTTATGGTGCAGATCCAGTCGAGCTGGTTTCCCCTCTACGATCGAAATCCGCAGACTTTCGTGACCAATATCTTCTTTGCCAGACCAGAAGATTACGTGAAGGCTGTGCAACGGGTTTACCACGTGAAGGGTGCATCCAGTTTTATCGATCTGCCGGTGGTTCCCGCACATTAGTGGATCCTATCCATGTGCCAAGGCGAGAAACTGTTCTGCTGCCTGCGTGGAGGGAACTCAATAAATCGCCCTGGAACCGGCATTCAGCGGAAGGTGACCGTCGGGTGGGAATGACCCACTTGTGGGATTGACGCCCCCCAGGAATCGCGATAAGTTCGAGCAGCGTAATCTGCCAGTGGACGGGGATAAATTCCCCCAAGACTGGCTGCCTTTAGGAGAATCTGTGGTCCCCAGAACCAGCCACTTCGAGATTCTGCAGAAGCTTGTCCTCTGCCTGGTTCTGACCCTGTCTGCGAAAGCCGCGCTGGCCGCCTCCGGATTTACCCCTCAGCATCGCCTCGGATACAACTCGGGAGATCAATGGGAGCCCGCGCTGGCGACAGACGCCCACGGTCACATCTACATTCTCTTTCCTCAATACGGCTCTGTTCGCGAATGTCCGGCTTGCGTCGCACCGACTATGGTCCTGTTGACCAGCAGTGACAATGGCATTTCCTGGGACTCGCCGCGACTACTGCTCGCCTCGTCGTCCGGACAATTTGACGCCCAGATCAAGGTCGACCCCGTTGACCGGCAAACTCTTTATGCCTCGTGGATGCAGGGCATGCACGACATTGTCGTGGCACGGTCGCAGGACTTTGGCCGCTCCTGGTATTTTGCCGTTGCCGAGCATTCCCCAGACCTGATTATCGATAAACCCGTGCTGGCCGTCCGCGGGCCCAATATCTACGTGAGCTTTAACCACGATCAGGCGCTCTCGGTAGCGGCGTCGCACGATTATGCGCAGAATTTTTCCTCGACGGTCCTGAATCCCGGGGCTGGGCCTGGCTGGTCCCTGGCCGCAGGCGCTACGGTCGACCCCGTCGGCAACGTCTACTTTTCCTGGACTGCTTACCCGCGAACGGATATTCTCGCGCGACCGGTGGAGGTGTTTGTAAGCCGCTCAGCGGACGGTGGCCGCACCTGGAATACGACGCCGATCGACGTTTCCAGCGCGGCGCCGGGTTGCTCGTCTCAGGAGTGTTCGGCCGGCTTCCTGGCCTCCCAGATGGCTCTCGCCTCCGATGATGCCGGAACCATCTACGCGGCGTGGAACTCTGGCTCGGTTCCAGGTGGCCCGCAGCGCGTCTATTTCTCCTCTTCCACGAACGGGGAAAGCTGGTCAGCGAAAGCTGATATCTCAACCGCCCCTTCTGGCTCGGAGCACTGTTTCCCGGCCATCGCCGCCGGCGCCGCCGGCGATATCCGCATCGCATGGATGGACACCAGAAACGTAGATGCGGAAAACCATCCGGTCTGGAATACCTTCTACCGGGCGTCCACCAATGGCGGGGCGACCTGGTCGCAGGAGTCACAACTATCAGGCCCCGTGCGCGGGTACGATTACATCCTGGCGAACGGATTCCTCTTCCCGTTTGGCAACCTGTTCTCCATCGGCATCGACAATCTTGGCACGACGCACGTGGCGTGGGGCGAAGGGCGTAATTTCAGGTCGCCGGGTTCAGTCTGGTACGCGCGCGGTCGCTAAACTCCTAGCCCCAGCTTCACCGTCTCCTTCGATCTACAAACTGAGCAACTATCGCGGGGATTCCGCCGACAAGACGCGTACGCCGCCGACGCTATTGCCTGTCGAAGAAACGGCGGATGTTGATTTCTGCTTGTCGACCCATTCGCGAGTCCGCTGATCGAGAACATCGAGCGGAAGCGTGCCTCCGCTCAGAACTTCGTCGTGAAAGGCGCGTATATCGAACTTCGCGCCAAGCTGATCTTTGGCGTATTGGCGAAGCTTGAGAATTTCGAGTTGTCCGAGTTTGTAAGCGAGGGCTTGCCCCGGCCAGGCGATGTAACGGTCAACTTCGGTCTGAATGTTGGGTTCATCCATGGCCGTGTAACGATGGAAGTAGGCCACCATCTGGTCGCGGGACCAGTGCTTGTCGTGAACGCCGGTATCGACGACCAGGCGGATGGCGCGCCACATTTCGTTTTCCAGCCGTCCATAGTCGCTATAAGGATCCTGATAGCGGCCCACTTCTTTGCCGAGACGCTCGGAGTAGAGCGCCCAACCCTCAACGAACGCCGTGTAATCTTCATACCTGCGGAATTGCGGCAGAGCCGAGAACTCCTGCGCCAGTGAAAGCTGGAGATGGTGACCGGGGATGCCCTCGTGGTACGCGATGGCTTCGACGTTCAGCAGGAGTCGGTGCTCAGGATCCCACTCATTCACATTGATATGGCCGGGGCGCGATCCGTCCGCGGTGCCATCGGTATAGTCGGCCGGGACGGCCTCCTTGGAGCGGGAAGCTTCCATAGGAATGACGGCGAGCTTGCTCTTGGGAAGACGGCCAAACAACTTAGGAAGTTCCGGCTCCATTTCGTGGACATATTTCGAGTACAAGTCGAGCACTTGTTGGCCGGAAGTGCCGTAGAAACGGCGGTCGTGCTTGATGGAGTCGTTCAGGCTGGCGAGATCTTTGAAGCCGAGCTTGTGCGCGAGAGCCAGCATTTCCGCTTCGATTTCGTCCACCTGTTTGAGGCCCAGCGCGTGAATCTCATCAGGCGTCATATCGGTGGTGGTCATGCGGCGAATTTCGAGCCGATAGCGGTCGGAGCCGTCGGGCAGAGACCACAGGCCTGGTTCGACGCGGCCCCGCGGAACATATTCATCCCGGACAAAAACAGTGAATCGCTGATAAGCGGGTAACACAGATTCCCGCACTGCGGCCAGGCCGGCTTCGCGGAGGCGCTGCTGATCGGAAGCGGCAATGTCTTTGTCCTTGGGGAAATTGAAAAAAGGCTGGGCGAAGGGAGATTTTTCCGCTTCCTGAGAGGCGATACTCCTGCACTGATCCACGACTTTCTCCAGCAGGAAACGCGGCGGCATCAGTTTATCGGCCATGCCTTTGCGCATCTGGAGGGTGGTTTGATCGAGCGCGCGAGGTATCTGGCGGAGGCGGGAGATGTAGTCCTCATAGTCTTTGACGGACTGGAATGACAGCACGGTGATCAGGTCGGGCAACCCAATCTGGATGCCGTTCTGCTGGCTCACGGGCATTTCCCAGGGCTTAAAGCGAGCGCCCTCCAGCTGCAGCTTGAGGTCGCGAACCATCAGAGTCTTGTTGAGGGCTTCCTGCTCGGGAAAACCGGTAGTGTTGATGGCTTCGAAACGAGCGAGAAATTTCTGCGTCTCCTGAAGATCCTGGTCGACAGCTTCCTGGGACAGGTCGTCGAGCTTGTCGTTCCAGCGCTTGTCTCCCAGGAAAGAGGCAAAGATTGGGCTGGTGCGCAACTTGTATTCCCACTGCTCGGCCAGGAGATCGTTCAGGGCCTTGCGCCGGTCTTCCAGCGTGGAGACCGTCTGTGTGGCGCTCAGCCCGCTCCAAATCAGGATGGCGATTCCAGTCAGGCAAATCGTTCTTGCGAGTGAAAACATAGGGGCTCCGGGAGCTATTCGATCATCCGATGCAGGAAATAACAATCGAACCAGATTCTTTGAACGCGGCACAATAGTACATCCTCCAAGCGACTCGCGTGGACAGCGAGTTGTCGCGGCGGGTTAACCAGAAAGTCAGTGTCGCTCGACCTGCCGGCGGCGATGCAGCGGCTCCAACTCTCCGGAACGATGAACAGCTGCAAACGGCAGTCTGACGGTTTTCGGCGACTTACTTTACTGCCGAGGATAAGAGTGCGCCTGAAAGCCAGATTTCTGGGAGAGCAGCGGAACAAAAGCAACTAAAATCCAGCCACGAAAGCGGCGGCATGCAATAGCCCGGCACGTGAGTGCCGGGAAAGGTCGGAGGTGGGAGGAAATCCCGAAGGATGACACCAGTCCTCACGTGCTTTCTGTCATCAGCCGCGGCAAATATGGAGTATGCTACGGAGGGTTTAGCGACGAACTTTGGGGGAGTTGGGTGAATTGTGCCGACCATGAAGCGATGAGGCCGCGAGATGACCGCGGGCTCCCGGTCTAAGCGTTGCGGGATCTGCCACGAGCGTACGAAGTGCCGTTGCTATAGCAAGAAAGTAAATCAACTTGGTTGCCTTACCGTTGAAAGAAGAGCCGCTTCTGCCTGCCTGGTTCTCTTCCTCCTTCTCGTCCTGATATCCCTCTCCAGTATTGGACAGACTTCCGACCCGAACCGTCGCACCCTCATTATTCGCGGCTTGATCGTGACGGCACAGGGGCACCCGGTCGCCCGCGCTGCGGTGGAGGTGCGAGACCTCCGCGGCATCAAAATGGCGACGGGACTCACGGACACTGCGGGGAGCTTTGCCATCAGCACGGCGGCGAAGCCCGGCGAATATTTGCTGCTCGCGGCTAAGGAGTTGCAGATCGGGGATCAGCGCATCACTCTCGACCAGACGGATCGTGAAGTGACAATCGCATTGCCGCTCGCGCCCGCCGTGGGCACGTCGCAGCAGGAGTACACAGTTTCCGCACAAACGTTGGGTGTTCCGGCAAAGGCGCGCTCGCATCTGAAGCTGGCACAGGAGAAGTTCAGCAAGTCGGACTTTGCCGGAGCCCAGAGCGAGATCGATCGCGCCTTGCAGGTCGATTCGACGTGCGCGGCTGCATTCACCATGCGGGCTTTTCTGCGACTGTCTTCGAGAGATTTCAATGGGGCCATCGACGACGCGACGCGGGCCACGCTCTCGATCCCTCTGACGCAAATGCCTACCTGGCCCTGGCAACAGCGTACAACTCAGTGAGCAGATTCCAGAAGGCTGAAGCGGCCGCGCTGCAGGCTCTCGGGGTGCGTCCTGATCTCTGGCAGGGGCGATTAGAAATGGCCAAGGCCTTGTATGGTGAGGGCCGATTGGTTCTGACGTTGCGCGAACTGGACGAACTAAATAAGGACTTTCCCGATGTACATCTGGTTCGAGCGAATACCCTCGTTGCTCTGGGTCGCAGCGAGGAAGCAGCGCAAGAATTTGCACTATTCCTCAAAGAGGCTCCGGGTGATCGTCGAAGCGAGCAAGTCAACAGAATCGTGGCCGAGCTTACCGAACCCGCACTCCCATCATCTTCTTCCCAGCTTCCGTAACTCGTAACTCCTCGTTCCGTAACCCCTCACCCATCGATCGAAACTTTCTTCCCGAGTGAATGCTCCTGTCGAACGGCGGTGAACCGCGCAATGCGAATTTCCGATTGCCAGTAGCAGTATTTTAACATTATGTCTATTGACATAATAGACATTGATGGGTATATTCTTACCTGCGATCTTGAAACCGCGATACGTTATGCCCACCCCCGTCATGAAGCTGCGCTGTAGCACCCGGATCATGGGCCGTCGACAACGACGCATGATCCGGGCTGCAAAGTAAGACAGTAGTTTCGCGCACTAGCTGTCTCAGAAGTTTGCCGCTGTAAATAAATGAGGACGCCATGCCGTGGGAGTTCCTCGCTCAAAAACGGACTGGATGCCAGGAAACGATTCGCAGTCAAAGGGGATTGTCATGACGCAATTGGGGCGTGTTGTGGTGTTCATTGTGCTGTTGACAGGTGCTGTCGCGCTTCGGGCGCAGATCGTCGAAACCGGCACCATTACAGGCGTTGTGCGGGATAACTCGGGCGCGGTAATCGCCAAGGCCCAGGTAAACATACGGAACGCAGCGACCGGGCTGACGAACAGCACGGTCACGGATTCCAACGGCATCTATGTCTCGCCGCCACTTGATCCGGGGGATTACACCGTGGAATTTGAGTCCGCCGGTTTTGGCAAGGTTGAGGAGCACGTAAGGCTCGAAGTAGGCCAGAGAGCCGACGCGGACGCGCTGCTGGTGGTGGGCAACGCCGCCACCCAGACCGTGACAGTTGAGGCCACCCACGAACTCCTGGAGAGTGAAACTTCAACTGTCTCCAATCTTCGAACGGAAGAAGCCGTTAAGGATCTTCCCTTGAACGGCCGCAACTTCGCTGAACTGGTCGGCCTGGGCGCAGGCGTGGTACCGGCGCAGACCCAGATCGTAAGCATTCCCTACACGCAACAGCGCGGGCCCTCGTCTTATGCCTTCAATGGCCTTCGCTTTCAGGAGAACCGCTTGCTTCTGGATGGCATCGGAGACAACGAGAACCACAATGGTCTTGCCGTTGTGATCTTTCCTCCCATCGATGCCGTGCAGGAATTCTCGGAAGAGACCACTGACGCCGATGCCCGCTATGGGCGCGGGAATGCCGGCACTATCAATCTGATTTACAAGTCCGGCACCAATCACTATCACGGAGAGGTTTTTGAGTTTCTCCGCAACTCCGCTCTCGACGCCAAGAATTACTTCGACAGGGCCGCCAAACCCGGCTTCAAGATGAACGAATTTGGCGCCACCTTCGGCGGCCCGCTCTTCACCAGAAATGATCCGCACACGTTCTTTTTTGCGGACTACTCCGGACAGCGCACGCGCCAGGGGTTGACCGATGTCGATACCGTTCCGGATTTCAATTTGACCAGCACGGGCTATGATTTTTCCGCCTATCCGCAAGCCATCAAGAACCCCACGACCGGAGTTCCCTACGTCAACAATTTCATTCCGTTAAGCGATGTGAACTCCACCGGCGCCAACATCCTCAATCTTTATCAGAAGTATGCAACGCCCAACATTGCCGGGGCGACGACTGCCAATAACTTCCTTTTCAACCCGGAACGTTCGGTCACCGAAGACGCCTTCGACGTGAAAGTAGATCATCGGTTCTCCGATGCCGATAGTGCCTTCTTCCGCTACAGTCAGGCGCGCGACAGTCTCGCGCAACCGGGCATCTTGCCGGTGCCTCTGGTGGGATCTGTCATCTGCGGACCGGCGCAAGACCCTGCTCATCAGGCGGTAATCAATGAAACGCACATCTTCAGCCCAACCGTGATCAATACAGCGCGCTTCGGCTGGTCTCGATTCTTCGTCTACGCCGAAAACTGGGACGCGGGATTAAACCTGCCGACTCAACTCGGCATTCCGGGCGTGATCGTGCCCGGCGATCCAAACTCCGACGGCCTGCCCGTAATGAGCTTCGCCGGTGACACGTCGATCGGCGACGCCGGCAACAGTCCCACGCAGATCGGAACTAACAATTATCAGTGGGATGACAACGTCAACATTGTCCGCGGCAAGCATTCGCTCGACCTGGGCTTCGAAGTGGTCCGCCTTCAGTACAACATGTTCCAGACCGCCGATGAGCACGGCGCCTTTTCTTTCGGAACGGTGTACAGCGGACTGGCATGGACCGATCTTCTCTTAGGAGCGCCGAAGACCGGGGTATACGCATTCCTGAACAACGGTTCTCAGGGATTCGGATTCCGCCAGACCGACCTGTCGTTTTATGGACAGGACAATTACAAGGTTTCGAGCCGGCTGACGCTGAATCTGGGCGTTCGTTACGAGAACTTCCTGGGATGGCCCTGGACCGAAGTCGAGAACCGGATGTACGACTTCGTTCCCGCCCTGTCGAAAACGCAACTCTACCGCGTAGGGACGAATGGCATTCCTCGAAGCGGTTTGAGCGGCAACAATTTGAACTTCATGCCGCGCGTGGGATTCGCGTACAAGATAACGGACAAGACTGTACTTCACGCGGGATATGGACTTTATTATTCGGCGCCAAACGTCACGAATTCCAGCGGCCTCTCCAACAATGCGCCCGCGCTCGATTACTGGGCGTTTAACAATTCGTCGGTTTACGGAGCGGCCGCCGCCAACGGCACTCCGTTCAACTTTGCCTCGGATGGATTCGTTCACACTCCCGCAACGGACGCCAGCAACCTTCCGGCGGGGCTGCCGGTCTTCGCCCAGGACCCTCATGCCAAAACTCCTTACAGCGAACAGTGGCATGCGAGCGTTCAGCAGCAGCTTCCATCTTCAACCGTGCTCACCGTTGCATACGTGGGCACTCATGGACTCCATCTGGACGATCTCGTCGACATCAACGCCGGTTCGCCTGGCACGACCAACGTCACCGTCGGGCGTCCCTATCCGTTTTTTGCGCAGATCTCGAATCTTGAAACCAACCAGGTCTCCAGCTACAACGCGATTCAGATCTCGGCCGAGCGGCGGGCGCGTAATCTGAGCTTCCTGGCCTCCTACACCTACAGCCACGCGCTCGACGAAAACACGAACAGCCCCGGCGCCGTGGTGAACCCTTACGACGTTCGTGCCGACTACGGGAATTCTGACCTGGACATTCCGAACCGATTTGTGGCCAGCGCGAATTATCAATTGCCCTTCAAAGCGGAAGGCAGACTGAACCCCTGGGTGCAGGGGTGGCAGGTGAATGCAATTCTGCAGTATTTCGACGGCTTGGCCTTCTCCGTCCTCTCGGCGAACGGCGTGGGCGACGGACTGACGCCGCGAGCGGAAACCGTCCCGGGCTTCGGCAACGGATCGCTCTCGCCGGGCAAGCGCACCCTGCAAGAGTGGTTCAACACTTCCGCCTTTGTGAGCATTCCGCTGACCGGGCCGCTGGCGAACGGACAATGGGGAGATTCCGGGCGCAATATCCTTCAAGGACCGGGGACGAAGAATATTGATTTCTCGGTCTTCAAGAATTTCCAGCTGGCGGAATCGAAGTTGCTGCAATTCCGCGCCGAGTTCTTCAACCTGCTCAACACTCAACAGTTTAATAATCCGTCGGCGACGGCTCCGACTCCGGCCGCGACCAGCACGACGCTTGTGCCGAATATCACAGCCGGCTCCGCCTACGGAACAATTTCATCTGCGGGCTCTCCCACGACATTCCAACGAATCTCGCGGGAAATCCAGCTGGCGGTGAAGTTCAACTTTTAATCGCCGGAGTTGGCGGTGCGGCTGCGACTGAGAGATGCGAGGAACGCGATGCGATTGCAAGACTTCACGCTGTTAGGAAAGAAAATATTGGTAGGCATTGTGGCCACGGTCGTGCCACTCCTGATTCTGCTGGGTAGCCTTTCTCTCACTCGCAAAGTGCTGCCCGGCAACTCAGCCACAAAACAGGTTTCTTCGCAGGCCAAATGACGGGAGGTTGCGCCTTATGAAAATGGATGCCGACGTTCGACGGAAACTGATCACCAACGGTTTGGCGAGCCTGCTGATTTATGTATTGCCGGTCGTCCTGATGTTTCTAGCGTTTTCCATTACCGGCCAGAGACCGTGGCAGCAGGCAGCGCAGCCGCCGGTTCCCATTCTCCGCCTCTACCTCGGGTTCCAACACGCGCTCGGCCCCCTGAAGGATTATGGAATCACTCTTTTTGTACTCGCTCTGGGGATCGTGGAATTCTCCCTCGGCCTGTACGAAAACCGCTGGACGAAGACCGAGAGGGCCACTGACATTGCCTGCTTCGCCGCAGGCTACATCGTGCTCAGGCCGTTTTTCACCTATGTGGGGTTGAGGGTACTGCCGGTAGTACTGCCCGGGTTGAAGAGCCGCTTCACGTGGGTTCCTTTCTTCTGGGGAGTGTTCATCATCTGCATCGCCGACGACCTGACGCAATACTGGTATCACCGTCTGCATCACCAGGTCCCGTGGCTGTGGAGATTCCATCGCACCCATCACTCGGCCGCCTACATGGGCATGACGATGGCGAGCCGCCAAAATCTGATTTACACGATTTTCTTCTCACAGATTTATCTCACTGCCGCCCTGGCCTATGTCGGTCTGGCTGGTCCGGCTCTGATCGTTCTGGCGTTGAAGAGCATCATCACGACCCTGGCGCATTCCAGCATTCCCTGGGACAAGCCTTTTTATAAGTACAAGGTACTGCATCCCGTTGCCTGGGTGCTCGAGCGACTGATCTCGACGCCGGCCACGCATCATGCCCATCACGCCGACACTACCGACGACGGCATCGGCTACTACAAAGGCAATTTCGGAAACATGTTTTTCTTGTGGGACGTCATTTTTGGTACGGGACTTATCTCCCGCGAATATCCGAAGTCTTACGGGATAACGCACTACCAGGGCGATCAGTGGTACGCGCAATTGCTGTGGCCAATCTTCAAGTCAAAAGTGGAAGGCAGCGAACTCGCAGCCAATGGACCGATGGTGAAGTAAGCAGTCGCAATGCAAATAATTCCCCGGGGGATGAGTTCTGTGAAAAAAACCAGCGTATTGAAGATGTTGGGATTGACGTTCCTACTTGCATCGAGTGCGAAACTCACACTGCGTGCTCAAGAGGCACAGCCATATCAAGGAACCGTTGGGAGAACCCTCGCCGAGTCCAAAGAATGGTGGCCGGAACCTGTGAAAGCGCCTGCCGGCGCTCCCAACGTAGTGTGGATTCTTCTGGATGACGTAGGCTTTGGCGCCACAAACACCTTCGGTGGCCTGATTCAAACGCCCACATTCGATGCTCTCGCCGCCAATGGTTTGCGCTATACGAACTTCCATACCACGGCGATCTGCGCCCCAACCCGCTCCGCGCTGCTGACTGGGCGCAACAGCGCGTCCGTGCACGTTTCTGGATTTTCCCACACGATTATGTCCGCTGGATTTCCTGGCTGGGATGGCAGATTGCCTGCGACGGCCGGGACTATTGCAGAAATTCTTCGTGACAACGGCTACAACACTTTCGCGGTTGGCAAGTATGGCGTGACCCCCGACGAAGAAGCGACCGATGCTGGCCCGTTTGATCATTGGCCAACGGGAAAAGGCTTTGATCATTTCCTCGGATTCCTGGGTTCGCAGACTGACCAATACAAGCCGGATCTCGTGGAAGATCAAGCTCACGTCCATCCCGATGGCCGTCATTTGAGCGCTCAAATCACCGATAAAGCCATCTTTTATATCGATCGTCAGAAGAAGGCAGCTCCGGACAAACCCTTTTTCCTTTATTACGCGCCCGGCGCCACGCATGCTCCGCACCAGGTCGACAAATACTGGAGCGATCAATACAAGGGCAAATTCGACGCGGGCTGGGACACTTTCCGTGAGGAGGTATTCGCACGGCAAAAGAAGCTCGGCATCATCCCGGCCAATGCGATCCTTCCCGATCGCAACCCCAACATCAAGGCCTGGGATCAATTGTCAGCGGACGAGAAAAAACTTTATGCGCGCTTCATGGAAATCTATGCGGGGTATCTGACGTACACGGATTATGAAGTCGGCCGTCTGATCAATCACTTGAAGGAGACCAACCAGCTCGATAACACTCTTGTTTTCGTCATGCTGGGCGACAACGGAGCAAGTAAAGAAGGCACTCTGAACGGAGTCATCGATCAGGGCTTCGTGCGCAAGCGCACAACCGAAGAAGAAAATATTTCCTATAACTTGAATAAGATTGGTGAAATCGGTACGGCCGACGCCACCAATGGAAACTACCCGCTGGGCTGGGCGCAGGCCGCGAACACGCCTTTCAAATTCTGGAAGCAGGATGCGAACAGCGAAGGCGGGACGCGCAACGGGCTCATCGTTTTTTGGCCGAAAGGAGTCAAGGACAAGGGCGGAATTCGCACCCAATACAGCCATGTCATTGACCTTCTTCCGACCACGCTCGATCTTGTAGGCCTCAAGGCGCCCGAGCAGATCAGGGGAATCCAGCAGCAGACGATCGAGGGAACTTCATTCGCGTACTCGATTGACGACGCCAAGGCTCCAAGTCGCCACACACTGCAGTATTACTACATCTTTGGCGCGAGATCGATTTATCACGACGGCTGGAAAGCTGAATTGGCCTACCCAAGCAGCTTCATCACCGGAAACTTCCAGAGCAAAGAGCCCTTCGATGAAAACGCCTGGGAGCTTTACAACCTCAACGAGGACTACACAGAACGAATTGACTTAGCCAAGAAGTATCCGGAAAAACTGGCTCAGCTAAAAGCTGAGTTCGAAGATCAGGCCAAATCGCATCATCTCTACCCTTACATCACGTGGGACGATGTTTTCAATGGGCGAATTCATCGCACCCCAGGCTCCAAATCATTTGTTGATGCATTGAAAGATGTAACCAAGAGCGGTGACAACAAATAGGAACCGGTGAAGTGATCATCATGGTAAGAGAAAAATCCCGCCGTTCATTCCTGGTTTCGGCAGGACGCATTCTGGTGCTCCTCTTGTGTGTTTGCGGGATCGCTCTGAACCGCTCTGCCGGAAGCCAGAATGCCGCTGCCCAGAGCAGCGGCCCGACGCAATGCGATCGCGGAATGTCGCGCCAGTCCGTGCACGCAGCAACCTTGCAGGCAGCGGCCATGGTTGTGACGGGAAATCCCGCCACGCCCGCAAAGACCGGCAATTCACAGGATGCTCCGGCAGGCATGGTCTGGATTTCCGGGGGACGCTTCTGGATGGGAACCAATCACCTGGAAGATGCGCAACCGGTTCACCAGGTAGAAGTGAAGGGCTTCTGGATCGACCAGACCGACGTGACGAACGAAGAATTCGCGCGCTTCGTGCAGGCAACCGGCTATGTGACCGTTGCGGAACGCCCGCTCGATCCAAAAGAATTTCCGGACCTAGCTCCAGAAGACCTAGCGCCCGGCGCCGTCGTGTTTACGTCTCCAGCCGCTCCGGTTTCCTTCGAGAATCCCCTGGCGTGGTGGAGGTTTGTGCGGGGCGCAAACTGGCGCCATCCCAACGGCCCGAACAGCGATCTGCAAGGTAAGGAAAAATACCCGGTAGTGCAAATTGCGTGGCGAGACGCCGTTGCCTACGCAAAGTGGGCGGGCAAGCGCCTGCCCACTGAAGCCGAGTGGGAGTTCGCCTCTCGCGGCGGCCGCGACCGGCAAGAGTACGCCTGGGGTAATGAGCTCCGTCCCCAAGGGAAGTGGATGGCCAATACATTTCAGGGACATTTTCCCGACAAAAATACTTCCGAAGACGGATTCGCCGGCGTGGCCCCGGTGGCGTCTTTCCCGCCGAACGATTTTGGTCTCTACGACATGTCCGGAAACGTCTGGCAATGGGTCTCCGATTGGTATCGCCCCGACTACTACGCGCAGCTTGGGCGCGAAGAGATCGCCGTCAATCCGCAAGGGCCTTCCGACAGTTTTGATCCGCTGGAGCCAGGCGTGGTAAAACGCGTGCAAAAAGGCGGATCGTACCTTTGCACCGATCAGTATTGCGAACGCTACATTGCCGGTGCGCGGGGCAAGGGAGATCCGGATACTGGAACAAACCATCTGGGTTTTCGCTGCGTGCGCGCGCAATAAAGACTAGGTCCGTCCTGAGCTGTTGGGCACCCGCCCTGCAGTGAACTTCAGTGCTGCCATCTTGCGGCCTCTGCCTTTTTCCATCTGACAGGAAAAAATTCCGGTTGACTACGCTCCCGGTCGTTTTATAATCATTCTCATCCGATAATTATGCGCCTTACTCATGAACGGTTCCGTGAGCTGGCCGCGAAGCACGGTTTGGCGGTCACGCACCAGCGTCAGGTGGTCTATGAGGCCGTCATCGCGTCCCACGGGCACCATTCCCCGGAAGATATTTACGCTGCAGTCCGGCGCCGCATTCCATCTGTTTCTCTCGCCACCGTTTACAACAATCTTCGGCTTTTCATTCAGTGTGGGTTGCTGCGAGAGGTCACTCCGCATGCGGCCACATTGCGCGTGGACGGCAATCTCGAACCTCATCACCACCTGGTCTGTACTCGCTGCAAATCGGTGCAGGACATTGAAGGAGAGTTCATCGATTTCAAACAGCTGTCCCGGCACGCGCCGGATGGCTTTGATCTGACGCAGCCCCTGGTCGAGGTCTTTGGTCTCTGCCGCCGCTGCAGCGCCAAGAAATAGTTTTTTCACGCGGTACCTAATCATTTTCGAAGGATGAAACTATATGGAAAATACACTCGCGACCTCATCAGGAAGTGTTTCTCCCGAAGCTAAAAACAAAAGCACCTTACCCGAAGCCAAGTGCCCGTTTAACCACGGTGCGACCGTGCCCACGAACCGCGACTGGTGGCCGAATCAGGTGAACGTCAATGTCCTGCATCAGCATTCCCCGCTGTCCGATCCGCTGGGCAAGGAGTTCGACTACGCGGAAGAATTCAAGACGCTCGACCTGAATGCCGTAATCAAGGATCTGCATGCCTTGATGACCGATTCGCAGGAGTGGTGGCCGGCGGACTTTGGGCACTACGGCCCGCTGTTCATTCGTATGGCATGGCACAGCGCGGGCACCTACCGCATTGGCGACGGGCGCGGCGGCGCCGGAGCCGGGCAGCAGCGTTTCGCCCCGCTCAACAGCTGGCCCGACAACGTGAACCTCGACAAGGCGCGCCGGTTGCTGTGGCCGATCAAACAAAAATATGGGAAGAAAATCTCCTGGGCCGACCTCATGATCCTCGCCGGCAATGTTGCCCTCGAGTCGATGGGCTTCAAGACATTCGGTTTTGCCGGCGGACGCGCCGACGTTTGGGAGCCCGAAGAAGTGAACTGGGGTCCTGAGGGCACATGGCTGGCGGACGAGCGTTACTCCGGAGATCGTGACCTCAAGAATCCGCTCGGCGCAGTGCAGATGGGCCTGATCTATGTGAATCCCGAGGGTCCGAATGGAAAGCCGGATCCCATCGCCGCGGCCCGAGACATCCGCGAGACGTTCGCCCGCATGGCGATGAACGACGAAGAAACAGTTGCACTCATTGCCGGCGGACATACGTTCGGCAAAACGCACGGTGCTGGCATTCCTGCAAATTATGTGGGCGCTGAACCAGAAGGCGCTGCGATTGAGGATCAAGGTTTCGGGTGGAAAAACAAACTGGGCAAGGGGCACGGCGGTGACACGATCGGCAGCGGCCTGGAAGTCATTTGGACGACCACGCCTACGAAGTGGAGCAACAACTTTTTCAACAACCTCTTCAACTACGAATGGGAACTGACGAAGAGTCCCGCCGGCGCGCATCAGTGGACACCGAAAAATGGCGCAGGCAAAGGTACGGTCCCGGATGCACACGATCCCTCAAAGCACCATGCGCCATCCATGCTGACCACGGACCTCGCCCTGCGCCTCGACCCGGCGTACGAAAAGATTTCGCGGCGCTTCTACGAGCATCCGGATCAGTTCGCGGACGCGTTTGCGCGGGCGTGGTTCAAGCTCACGCACCGCGATATGGGACCGCTCCCACGTTACCTCGGCCCGCTCGTCCCGAAGGAGGAGCTGATCTGGCAGGACCCTGTTCCCGCCCGGGATCACAAATTGATCGGCGAGAAGGATATTGCTGATCTGAAGGCGAAGATCCTCAAATCCGGACTGTCGATCTCGCAACTGGTCACGACTGCCTGGGCATCGGCGGCCTCGTTCCGCGGCTCTGACAAGCGCGGCGGGGCGAACGGAGCGCGCATTCGCCTCGCACCACAAAAGGATTGGGAAGTGAATCAGCCGGCCGCACTGGCGAAGGTTCTCAAGAAGCTGGAGGCGATCCAGAAAGAGTTCAACGGCTCCAGCCCTAACGGGAACAAGTCCAACGGGAACAAAGGCAAGAACAAAGCGAAGCAAGTTTCGTTGGCAGACTTGATCGTTCTAGGCGGCTGCGCGGCCGTCGAGGAAGCTGCGAAAAGAGCCGGGCACAAAGTGAAGGTTCCCTTCTCTCCGGGGCGTACGGACGCTTCGCAGAAGCAGACCGACGTGCACTCCTTCGCCGTGATGGAGCCGGTTGCGGACGGGTTCCGCAACTATCTTCGCAGCGGACAGATCCTGTCGGCCGAGGAGTTTCTCGTGGATCGGGCGCAGTTGCTGACACTTACTGCCCCGGAGATGACGGTTCTGGTCGGCGGCTTGCGCGCCCTGAATGCAAACTTCGGGCAGACCACGCACGGCGTCTTCACTAACCGGCCCGAGACACTGACGAATGATTTCTTCGTCAACCTGCTCGACATGAAGACGAAGTGGGAGCCGTCATCTACATCCGAAGGAGTGTATGAAGGACGTGATCGGTCGACGGGCAAAAACAAGTGGACCGCTACCCGGGTCGATCTGGTGTTCGGTTCGAACTCCCAGCTCCGGGCAATCGCAGAAGTCTATGCCTCGAACGACTCGAAGGAGGCGTTTGTGAAGGACTTCGCGGCTGCTTGGAATAAGGTCATGAACCTTGATCGCTACGACCTTGCCTGAGCTCGTCGAAAAAGAAAACTGATCGGCATTGGTGAAACAGCAGCGTGCTTGCCTGAACTGCATCGCGAGCGCCCGGGAGAGGAACCCACTTCCGGGCGCAGTTTGAATTTTTCCGCGCACTCTGGGGCTTTTCCTTGGCGTACTCGGCGGTTAGAGTCTCTTGACTTACACGCAAGAGCAACAGCCTTTAACCGCGTAGAGCGCGGAGGAAAAGCCGCAGAGTTCGCGGAGAAATTCGAGCCGTTACCGCAGGCTCCAAATTGTGTCCATGGCCAGGAATTCGTGGGATAATCGGCCATTATGGAAACCTCAAGTCTAGATCTCCTTTACCTGGAGAGGGATCCATCTACGAGGCAGCCCTCCGCCTGTGTCTGCGTGAAAACAAATGCTTGCGCGGATTATGCGGGCGTCGGAGCTGACAAGCTGATCACCTCCCCCTGCTTGAGTTTCATCGAACTAGATGCGGAAATCAGAAGGCTCCACGCCGAACTCGACGAAATCCGCTCCCGCGCCAAGAAGAAGTTTTATCGAGCGCAGGCTTCGACAGCGGGCGCGTGAACGAACGCTCCCAAGTCGCGCCGAAGCGGCGTCAGCAGCCGCACCGGACTTTCTTGTCGTTCCAGTATTTCCCACAATGGCGATGTCTTAACTTGACATTCGCCTCCGGAAGCGTTACACCTCATCAGGAATTCCGCGCCCAACTCTGTGAATTGATTCGTCAATCATTCCCCTTGTTACGGAGGAGCTAGTCCATGCCTGAGAAAGCCGAAGTCCGTCATACGCTGAGCGAGCAGCAGGCGCGCCAGCTTGCCAACGTCACCAAAACGGTCCCCATGATGGAGGCGATCACGCCGCGGTGGCTGGTCCCATTCCTGTCATGGGTGCCCGTTGAAGCCGGCACCTATCGCGTCAACAAGGTGAAAGTCACACGGCCAGGTACGCGGACGATTGAGTGCAGTCCTGACGAAGAGATCGACCTGCCGGAGATTTATGTCGACTACGAAGAGAAGCCGCGGGAGTACACGCTTAACGCGGTGACGACCGTTCTCGACGTGCAGACCCGCATTTCGGATTTATACCGCAGTCCGCACGACCAGATCCGGGAGCAACTGCGGCTCATGATCGAGAAAGTTAAAGAGCGCCAGGAAAATGAACTGGTCAACAATACCGAATACGGTCTGCTGAACAACGTTGCTCCGGAGTTCAAGGTTAAGACAAGAAAAGGAGCGCCTACTCCGGACGATCTCGACGAACTGATCGCGAGAGTGTGGAAAGAGCCATGCTTCTTCCTGGCGCATCCGCGGGCGATCGCGGCGTTTGGACGCGAGTGCACCCGCCGTGGCGTTCCGCCCCCGACGGTGAATCTGTTTGGCTCGCAGTTCGTGACCTGGCGCGGCATCCCGTTGGTGCCCTCCGACAAGTTGGCAATCAAGAGTGAGAAGAGCAATATTCTGCTGATACGAACCGGCGAGAAGAAGCAGGGTGTGATCGGTCTGTTCCAGCCTGGTCTGCCGGGCGAGGTTTCGCCCAGCTTGTCCGTGCGCTTCATGGGGATCAACCACAAGGCGATCGCCTCGTACCTGATTTCGCTTTACTGCTCGATCGCGGTCCTGACCGAAGACGCCATCGGGGTACTGGAGAACGTGAATGTCGACCAATACCACGAGTACAAGTGATCGCTTAGCGGCCGACTCGCAGGCGTCGTCTCCGGCGCAGGAAAACGAAGGCGGGCAGAAGGTCGACAGTGTATCGCCCTTCGTGGCAACAATCCCCGATCCGGCAGTGATTGCGCGGCTGGCGAATGAGTTCTTCGCAGCTCTGCCGGGCGCGACGGAGTCTCCGGGCGCGAGCGCGCCAATAGCCTCGCCGAATGAGGTCGACTTGCGCGCGCCTTCTGGCTCTGCGCCAAAAACCGCCGTGCCGGACTATCAGCGGGAGTTTTTTTCGCTTCCAGCCGTGCCGAACCCGGGCTCTGTTCAGGGGATTCCGTCGACAATGCCGACAGGTGCGCTGAATGAGGCCGATTTTCAGGCGATTGCCGCTTCGCTGGCTGGCGTATTAGCACTCGTGCCGCAAGTCCCGAGTCCGGTAACCGCGACGCCCAGCCCTTCCGTATCTCCTCCTCAAGGAAATCTCGAAGGAGAGGAGCCCGGTCCCTGGGCCGCTGCCCCACAGTTTCCACCCGCCGTGGAGATGTTTTCCTTTCCAGGCGTCCCGGCAATTCCGTCGTCACCGCCCACCGCTCCCCCGAGTGGGTCGGATCTGGCAGCGGCCCCGTCTTCTCCGGCCTCCGAATATCGGACGCCGGGCAGTTCTGGCAACGAAAGCAGGACAGATCCATGGGCGGCCGTTCCCAGTTTCCCGAATGAAGTTTATTCTTTCCCCCGTGTTCCGGGTGCATCCGTTCCAGGGGCTCCTGAACAGCGCGTTCCTGAACAACGCGTTCCGGAACAGCGTGTTCCCGAACCGGTTGTATCGCAGCCGACTGTGTCGGGGATTTCAGCCCCGCTTGGCGTCCCGCCGTCGGCGCAAGCGCCGGAGTCGATTCCCGCGATGCCTAAATCCATTCAGTCCCCTGCAATTCCAGAAAGCGCTGCCGATTCGACCGATGCGGTGCCTGCTGCGTACGGAAAGGGCGCGACAAACTTTCCGTCCGTCTCTCAGATGTTTTCTTTTCCTGGCGTGCCCGGCGTGCAGTCGCACCCGGGCGTTCCCGTCCTGCCGTCTTCGGTTCCGACGAGCGCCCCAACGGAAGCCGATCTTCGCGCGCCGTCGGCGGCGATTCCAGGCGCGCACGCCGCCAAGACGTTTCCTGGCGTTCCGCAGCCCACGTTTCCGAGTACTTCCGCCAATACTGCCTATGGGGAAGGAACACCGAAACAGTCCGCGTCTCTGCCCAAGGGCGTCGAGTCGTTTGAATTCCGTCCCGATCTCGCGCCAGGAGAGCTTGGCGTCGCCAAGCGTCCCCTCGACCCACGATTGATTCGCCAGGATTTTCCCATCCTGCAGGAGCGCGTTCATGGTCGGCAGTTAATCTGGCTCGACAACGCCGCTACAACGCAGAAGCCGAACGCGGTAATCGACCGTCTGTCGTATTTCTATCAGCACGAGAACTCCAACATTCATCGCGCCGCCCATACTCTGGCTGCCCGCGCTACTGACGCCTACGAGAGCGCCCGCGAAAAGACGCGCCGCTTCCTCAACGCTTCCTCAACTCGCGAGATCATTTTCGTCCGAGGTACAACTGAGGGCATCAACCTGGTTGCCCAGGCCTGGGGACGCCGCAACGTGCAGAAAGACGATGAGGTCGTCATCACCTGGCTCGAACACCACGCCAACATCGTGCCCTGGCAGCAGCTATGTTCAGAAAAAGGCGCTCGCCTGCGAGTAGCGCCGGTGAACGATCGCGGCGAAGTGATCCTTGAGGAATACGAAAAACTGCTCGGCCCACGCACGCGGATTGTTTCGTTCAGCCAAGTGTCAAACGCCCTCGGAACGATCACACCGGCGCGCGAGATGGTGGAGATGGCCCACCGTCACGGTGCACGAGTGTTGGTCGATGGCGCGCAGGCTGTCTCTCACATGCGAGTGGATGTGCAGGCCCTCGACTGCGACTTCTACGTTTTCTCCGGCCACAAGATCTTCGGCCCCACCGGCATCGGCGCAGTTTTCGGAAAGCTCGATGTGCTAGAGCACATGCCACCCTGGCAAGGCGGCGGCAACATGATCGTGGACGTGACTTTCGAGAAAACTACGTACCAGACTGCACCGGGACGCTTTGAGGCGGGCACCGGCAACATCGCCGACGCGGTCGGATTGGGTGCGGCACTCGATTATGTCGATCAGGTCGGAATGGAAAGCATCTCCGCCTACGAGCATGAATTGCTGATTTACGCGACCGAGGGGCTTCTGACGGTCCCCGGCCTGCGGCTGATCGGGACCGCGCGCGAGAAGGCAGGCGTGCTCTCGTTCGTTCTCGACGACGTTCGCACCGAGGACGTAGGCGCCGCCCTGAACCAGGAAGGCATCGCAGTGCGCTCCGGACATCACTGTGCTCAGCCTATCCTGCGCCGCATTGGCGTCGAGAGCACCGTCCGTCCGTCATTAGCGCTGTACAACACGCGCGAGGAGATCAATGCGCTGGTCGCAGCCCTCCTGCGGCTGCAGTCCGGTCGGGGACACCGCAAGTCGTAGTCTGGCTTCCAGACGAAAACGGAATCTGCAGCACCCGATCCCGCTAACGTTCTCTAAAATCTGCAAGTCCCCAAAGATCTCCTGCCCCAGACTCAAAATGCAAAGCGCAAAGAAAACTGCATGAACCGAGGCGTTGTCAGCGTCGAAAGGTATTTGCCGAACTCTGACGAGTCGTAGGAGAGCGAGGGTTGCGCGGCGCGCACGTCGTAGCGCACCGAGTTGGTCGCATTGAAGGCTTGCAAGCTGAACTCCAGACGCCTCTGCTCCCCAAGAGAAAAATCCTTGCTGACGCCGGTATCGATGTCGAACATGCCGTTGCCAATCACATTGTTCCGCACTCCGGATTCGCCCGGCCACTCTGGGCGAAAAGCTGCCTCCGCCAGGTCCGGATGTTGAAAAATGTCCGGCCCAATGTCTACGCCATTGACCACGGCGTTCTTGGGATTGGACGCCACCGGAGGCGGTCCGTTGGGCTCGGCATCGCCCTCGATGTTCCAGTCCGTGGCCCAGGTGAAACCGTTGTCAATGGTGATCGGGAAACCAGTTGTCCAACGGAATATGCCGGAGACATGCCAGCCGCCGATTAACGCGTTGAGCAGCGGGCCTGCACCTCCCTGCACCGCCTGGCCCTTGCCGAAGGGCAGGCGATAAACCAGGTTTGCATTGATCTGATGAAAAGCGTTGAAATCGGAGAGCCCGCGCAGAGCCAGCGGATCCCACGCGTTGATGACAATTCCGCCGCCGTTCAGGTCGTCACCCGTTCCGCCCGTTCCTTCATAAGGACCGACTCGTTCGGCGGCCGAGGCTTCGTCGAACGATTTCGAAAAAGTGTAGTTGAATTGTCCCTGCAGGTTGGCTCCCCAGCGGACGTTATAGCTCACCTGCAGCGCGTTATAAGCAGACGTTCCGATGTTGCGCCATGCGTAGAGCGAACTGAACTGGTCATGGAAGAAGCTGTAGGGCCCGTTTTTGCTGTTCGGCGTGGTCATTCCGGTGATGGAGCCGGGAAGATCCATAAGGAACAGAGAGAAGGTTTCGTTGTGCGGGTAACAGGTCCAGAGTTGATAGATATTCTGCGTCGCCGTCGGAGCCGCCGGGAGAGCGCCATTGTTGGGGGCACAAAGATCGCCATTCGGCGTGCTTGAACTCTGGTTGGTCATCAACAGAGCATTTTGGGTGGCAACGCCCGCCCACGCCGGAAAAAGATTCTCGAAGAAGGGAACGGGCGCGATTGAATTCACGTTCGTGCCGGCGGCAGCGGCCTGCGAGAGCACCGTGGCAGACGGAAAATACTGCGAGTGACTTGACGGATCGGTTAAATTCGCGGGCATAGCCAGATCGACCTGCATCGGCAGACGCCGGCCCACGCTGCCGACGTACGCTATCTGAAGCGATGATCGCGAAGTGATTTGGCGCGACAGCGAGAAATTGAAGACCTGCGCATAGGGGGTCTTCAAGGTCTGGTCCAGTCCCCAGTTGATGGCGAACGCTGTATTGCTCGGAGTCACCGGGAAAGTGCCCGACGGCGTAGGGCCGAACAGACAACTCGGGCCGTTCAACGACGGGCAGGGCGCAGGCAAGCAGGATTGGCCGGACGACCCCGGAACCAGGCAAGTGAAGCGCGGGGCGCCCGCGACCGTCACCACGCCGGCAGGATTTCCCAGATCGGTGGAGAGTCCAAAGGATCCGTGCTGGTCGAAGGTGTTCACGATCGGAACGCCGAAGTGGTCGTACATGATGCTGTAGCCGCCGCGGATCGAGAACTGGTCTTTCCTGCCAAGAATCTTCGAGACCCACCCATCGCCGGTATCGGGGGCCCAAGCCACGGCGATGCGCGGTGAAAAATCCTTGTGGTCCCAGTTCCACAGGCCGGGACCGTGATTGACCGGTCCGCCCAAGACAAACGTAACTTCTCCAGCGCTGTTAGCCGATAAACCCTGCGAGGCCAAATTGGCGGTCTGGTTGAACCACTGGGCAAGATTCTGATTAGTGCAACCGCCGCTGGCCGCTTCGACGCAAGGAGCAACCTGCAGCCCGTTGGTTTCGTAAGGCGGAGCTTCAAGCACCCAGCGCAGGCCGTACGTGAACGTCAATCGGGGCGTCATCCGCCAGGTGTCCTGCCCATAGAACTCGTAATCGTTAATGGCGTAACGGCGGTTGATCGGTGTGCCTTGGTTCAGCGCGGTGCCGTTACGCGCGAAGTTATAGATGCCATCACCCTCGGCAAAAATTCCTAACAGTATTCCCGCCGCGTCATCGTAATTCGGACCGAAGCTCGGGTCCACAGTTGGATAGCCGTTGTTCCCCGGATCCAGCGGGCTGGGTGTGTTGGAGATTCCGCCCGTGTTGAGATAGACGGGGTTGGTCTGAACGTCGGAGAAGGAGTTGGCGTAGCTGGCGCGGTTGTTGCGAATCAGAAATATGTCGCCGCCGAACTCAATCGTGTGATTCCTTCGAGTCCAGTTTAAAGTGTCGCTTAACTGGTTGTTGGGCACAAAGGAAGTGGTCGAGCGTGTGAACGGAACAAGATTATCGAGCCCGGTCAGAAGAATTGCGGGATCCTGAGACGCACCCGCCGTCTTGACTCCCTGACGGATATAGCCCCAGTGAAAAGCGTTGATCAGCCGGGGGCTGATGAGTGAAGTAAGTCCGACAGTGGAACCTTTGCTGTTGTCCAGCACTGTTGAAGCTGCGGACTGGCCGGGGAACTGTTGCAGCCCCGGACTCTTGAGATTCTGCGTCTCTCCTCGCCAAAACAGGGTTTCCGAGCCGTTGGAGTTGATGTGCCAATCGCCCTTGAGGACGTAAGTGTTCCATTCGGAATCCGCATTCGAGGAAAAGCGATAACCGAGCGTGTTCAATCCATCGCCCGCGTTTTCATTGGACGTAGGGTACTGCTGGAGAACAGCCTCCATCGCTGTACTTGGGCCGATTCCGAGCGGGTCCATCCCGGTGATTTGGGCCGGGCCCAGCGCATAGTAGCCAGGCTGCACACCGGCGACGCCGTTTACGTTGCCTCCGGGACAATCGGTGGTGTCGAGGCTGCCGTCCGAGTTAAGAGTGCATAAGTATTGGAGATTGCCCTGCTGCAGGCTCGCACTGGGCACATCGCGCAATACGCTGGTGCCCTGGGCTTGCCGCTTCCCTTCGTAGTTGGCAAAGAAGAAGAGCCGGTTCTTGCGGATCGGCCCTCCCACCGTGGCGCCAAAAACGTTGTACAAGAGCTTGGGCGCCGTGTTGGGTTCGCCGCTGCTGATCTGCGACCATTTCAAAAACGGATCGTTGGCGCTGAAAACTGTGTTGCGGTTGTATTCATAGGCGGAGCCGTGAAAGCTGTTGGTGCCGCTCTTGGTCACCAGTGCGACCTGAGCGCCGCTGGAATAGCCCGAGTCGGCATTGGCGTTCGCGGTCGTAACCCGGAACTCCTCGACGGAGTCGGGCGGAACATTCAGGACGCTGGTAAACGCGTACCCGTTGTTCTGGTCGTTGACCCCAATGCCATCCAGCGTGACGTTGGATTGGTCGCTGCGCATGCCGTTCACCGCGCCGCTGCGCGTGTCTGTGTCCTGATTCAGTTGGTCCCCAAGGTACGCCACCCCCGGCTGAAGACTCAGCAACTCGACCACGTTGCGGGCGGCGATGGGCAATTCGTCGATTTGATTTTCCTCCACAACGTTGCCGAGCGATGCGTCAGTTCGATTAATGAGTGGCGCCGCGCCTTCGACGGTCACCGATTCTGTCGCACCCGCAACCAGCAACCGAATAGGCAGGGTGGAGGGGATACTCACAACGAGCGTGACCTTCGCCACCTGATAGAGGGCAAATCCCGTTGCCGCTACCTCGAGCCGATACTCGCCCGGAGGCACGTCCAGGAACTGGTAGAGCCCTGTCCGGTTGCTTGTGGTGGTCCGCTGCAACCCGGTCGCCGGCTCGGTCAAAGTAATCTTCGCGCTGGCGACTGCCGCGCCAGACGGGTCAGTCACGCTGCCGTTCAGCAAGCTGGTGGATTGCGCTGTCGCCATGGGCACGGAGAGTCCGAAGACGAAGAGCGCGAACCCGAAGGCCGCGAAAACGACGAGAGCGAACACAGAGAAGGCGCAAATCGCGCGCTCTGCTTGGTTCATACACCGCATAACAAACTGGCACGACCGGAAGTACTGCTCGCTGCTCGCCTGCTGATGGATTCGCGTCATCGATTAGCCTCCGAGGCAGAAAGCGACGCCGGCGAAAACGCGTGAAAAATCACACACGTGCTCTTTCTACGCCCGCTTGCGCCTTCCGTTTCTGTGTCTGTTATGGGTCGGTGTCCGGTACGTCCCGCCCGAGTGCCGCGGATTATACCTGAAGATCGTGCAGCGGGATCATTCAGAAAAATGCGGTCGAGGAACGGTTTTTCTGTCGAAGAGTGGAAGAATGCAGGTCGCGCTAAACAGCGAACTCAGTGTCGACGCGGCGTGGAACAGCTTCGGTGAAGGTCATGCGGATTCCGTGCTCCGGCCGCAAGATGACCATGGGGCGGGCTTCGATGGTCTGGCCCGGAACCACGCGGAAATCGTATTTTCTGAGCAGAACACTCAGAATCATAAGGATCTGCAGCATCGCATAGTTGCCGCCGATACAGCCCCGCGGGCCTGCTCCGAAGGGCAAATGAGCGAAGGGCGTGTGACGCTTCTCATTCACTTTGGCGAAGCGAGCCTCGTCAAAAGTCTCCGGGTTCTCCCAGTACTGCGGCGAATGGTGCGCGCCGTACACGAACACAACCACGGTCGATCCGCGGGGTATAGCGACATCCCCGGCGCGGTCGTCGGCGAGAGCCATTCGATCGACCATCCAAAACGGCGGGTAGAGGCGCAGCGCCTCCATGATTACCTGAGTCGTGAACTCGAACTTGGGAACGTCGGAGAAGCTCAGAGGCCTCTCGCCCAGTACAGAATCGAATTCCTGCCGCACCCGCTCGATGCAATCCGGACGCGAACTCAGCAAGTAGAGAAGCCACGATAAAGCATTCGAAGACGTCTCATGGCCGGCGACCAGCAGTTGCATGCTCTCGCTGAGGATCAAGTCATCCGGCATGCCCTGGCCATCGTTGTAGCGAGCGTCCATCAGGATCTGCAGCAGATCGTGGCCGGGCGCCTCTTTCCTCCGGCGCTGGAGATATTCGCCCAGAATGCCGAAGGCGCGGCTTCGCATCTCCCAGTGCCTGCGCAACTCTCCCGATACGGCGAACCACGGATTCAGATAAGGCTGAATGGTTTGCCGAACCATAAATTCCTGGACGGTCGAGATGGCCAGGCTGATGAGTTCAATGTCTTCCTCTTTCAGCCGGGCGCCAAACAGGGAGCGGCCCACCATCCCGAAGGTGATCTTCATCATCAGGGGGTAGATATCGACCGGGCCGATCTGGGCTTGCCGGTCGAAATCCTGCAGCGAGTCGGCGAGCGAATCCTGCATGATCGAGGACAGAACTTCGAGCTGTTTTCGCTCAAAACCGGTCTGGATGAGGCGCCGTTGCGTGCGCCAGGGTTCACCTTCAGTGGTTAGCAGACCCTTGCCCAGGAAATGGCCCATCCGCTTCTTCTGGATCTCGGACTTGTAGTAGTTCTCCGAATTCGTCTTCAGCACGTGTTGAATGACGACGGGATTGATGGTGACAATGGCCTCTTTGACGCCGCCAAAATAGAAGCGGAAGGTATCGCCATGAAGTTCGGTGTACTTGGTGAGAACCTGTACCGGATTGCGAGCCATCGCGCGCGAATCCTGGAAGGATTGGAATCGGGAGACGGCGGGCACGCTGTGCGGCAAGGTCACGCCTCGCTATCCAACCGGCTCAGAAGAGAAACATGATCCTCGTTTCCCAACTGTTTCAAGAGGAGTAGATGATGTTTGATCGCCTGCGTCATGGTCGGATGTTGCCGATAGGGTACACCATATTCTTCGGCAGTCTGCTTCACGATGCGGGTCAGCGGAGCATAGTGAGTATGGCAGACAAACGGGCACAGATGATGAACGATATGGTGGTTGAGCCCGCCCACCAGCCAACCGACCAGCGGAGTCTCGGTCGCGTAGTCGGCCGTGGTCGCGAAGATGTGTTGGATCCAGTTGTCGAACTCGTCGCGCTCCGAGGGGAAGTACGTGCTGTCGATCACGTGCGTAGTCTGGAATACAAGGGCTACGCTCAAGCCGATAATCAAATGGGACAGCACAAAAGCCAACCCGACCAGCCAGGGAGATTTCCGCAGCAACACGACCGGCAAAATCAGCATGTAAGTGATGTAAAAGGCTTTCCCGGCAAAGAGAACGACGTATTCCCGGAGTGGATGCTTCGTGCGTCTCAGATAGTCATGCGAGGGGAAGAAGAAGCACTCGAAGTCCCTCAGGAACACATAATCGAGCGAAAATAGCGCGTACATCAACAGCGCATAGATATGCTGGAAGCGCTGCAGTCGCGTCCGGGGTTCGTGGGGCGTAAACCGTAAGACGCCGCGTCCGGTAAGTGCGTCGTCTTCCCCGTGGAGATTGATGCAGGAGTGGTGGCCTCGATGATGGAGAATCCGCCACATGTAGGAGCTGATTCCGCAAACATCGAAAACATAGTTCAGGGCTTTGTTGACCGACCGCATCGACGAGATGGCGTTGTGGTTGCTATCGTGGGCGATGTTCAGCAAAAGGAATGTCTGCGCGACCGCATTCAAAAGGTAGAGGGCAACAAACTTCCAGGAATCGGGTTTGAGTGTGTAAAGAGCAATCCAACTGCCGGCGAGTACGGCCAATCCCACGGCGATTTTGATCCACATCGCGGGGTCGGCTTTAGGAGAAATATTCCCGTTGGAAAAGAAATCGTCGAGGCGCCGGCGCAAGACTTTGGGAAAGGAAAACTCAGGGGCCGAGGCGGAAACGGAGTCTCGTAGCGAGGCCTCCGATGGCACAAGTTCATCAATCTCCGGGTTCAGATGAATAACCGCCTCGTCTCGTCGCTGGCTCACTTCGCTGCTGGCTCAATGATGTCAGGCCGGCTCGATGCATCCCGGCCCGGTTCGCCGGGAGTCGGCTGGGCCAGCGGCAGATCTTGCTGCCCCAGACACCGCCTCTGGCATAAGCGTGAGAAACTGATGTTAGCTCCAAAAGTTAAGGAAGATCAAGGGAATTTAGGGTCACCCGGAGCCGACGTAACTTCGCATGTTCTCGGAAGTGACCAAGGTGCTCATTCCCAGTTTCAACCTTTTCAAATCTCTGTTAGCATAGGCGGCTCAGTGATATGCAAGGAAGATGCTTTGAGTCGGCCGATCCGGCGCCGGGTGGGGCTGTCTTCACGGATTTGAGACGCATGGTCGTACAGAATGGCTGCGGCTCTGTTCTCGAAGGCACTCTACTCTCGAAGTCACTCTGCCCCTGGGCACGGGGAGCAGCGAGACTTCTTATTACGGAGTCTGCTTATTCAACGCAGGAGGTTAGCGAATGGCGGTGCCACCGCCATGAGTCCCGATCCGATCTATGATGGCTTCGATTTTAGACAAACTGGACAGTCTAGGGGATCAGCACCCGCACAGAGTTCTCTATTCGTATATTGACGTAAACGGCCATCCCATCGGGGGCTACTCCTACGAGTCGTTCCTCCATCGGACCAAGGTGATTGCCGGACATTTGCGTAAGGAGCACGGTTTCAAGCCACAGGACCGTCTTCTGCTCGCCTACCCGCCGGGGCTCGAAATGATCTGCGCATTCTTTGGTTGCGTGCGCGCCGGATTGATCCCCGTACCCGTCTATCCCCCCAGCTCTCGCGGCTTCCAGGGCGCCCTGTACAAGATGGTCCACATCGCCAAAGATTGTCAGGCGGCCGGAATCTTAACCAGCAAAGACTACCTCGGATCGCTGAGGACAAATCTTGCCAGGAGCGGAGTCTCCTCGTCCGGAGTCGACGTCGACTACATCTCCGGTCTTCGCTGGGTGGTAACAGAAGACTTTGTCGACCGGGTTTCGAACGAAAACTTTAATGGCGCTTCGAGCAACGGCGCGTCGAAGATTCTGTTTCTGCAATACACGTCGGGGTCGACTCGAGATCCTAAAGGCGTGATGGTCACGCACGAAAACATATTGCATAACTGCCCGCTCGTGATCGACCACCCCGCGCCGGTGGTTGTATCGTGGCTGCCGCAGTATCACGATATGGGGCTGATCGGGTGCTACCTATATCCGGCGCTCACCGGCGGCACGACCTACGGCTTCGCACCCAATGATTTTATTCAGCGTCCCACCCTGTGGTTCGACGCCATCAAGACTTATGGGGCGAGTGCCTCAGCCGCGCCGAACTTCGCTTACGACTATTGCTTGCGCGCCGGGCGGGTTTCCAAAGAGAGTCTGGAGACTTGCGATCTTAGCTCGCTCCGCTTGCTGATGGTCGCCGCCGAACCCGTCAAACCGGACACCTATACGCGGTTTCTGCAAGCTTTTCAGCCTTACGGACTCAGGTCGGAAAGTTTCTTCGTCGCCTACGGGCTGGCGGAAAATACGCTGGCGGTTTCCCTTCGCGGCCGCAACATTATTTCAGTCAACAAGAACGCCGTCGCGCTGGGCAAGGCCCGCATGACCACCGAAGTCTCCGAAATCGGCGCGGCTACCCAGATCGTCAGTTGCGGAACTCCACTGCCGGGCCTCACCGTAAAGATCGTGGATCCGGAGAAGCACATCGCTCTGGAGCCGGGCCGAATCGGCGAGATTTGGATCGCGGGAGGCAGCAAGTGCCCCGGTTTCTGGAACAATCCGGAACTGACGCTCAAGCTGTTTCACGCCCGGTTGGTGGACGACAGTCCCTATGACGATGGCTACCTTCGCACCGGCGATATGGGCTTCTTCCACGACGGCGAACTCTTCGTCTGCGGCCGCATCAAGGACATGATTATTCTCCGCGGGCAGAACTATTACCCGCAGGATATCGAGGCAGTGGTAGAAAAGGCCTCGGGCCTGGTCCGGGCGAATTGCGTGGCCGCGTTCCAGATCAACGAAGACAGCGAGCCGGCGCTGGCGATCGTCGCCGAAGTAAAAAATCCAAAAGCGCTCCCCGACGCGCTGACGATCGCAGCCGCGGTCCGGAATTACCTCAACGTGGAAGTGGCGTTGATTTCTTTTATCGCGCCGCGTGCCATACCGAGAACCAGTTCGGGCAAGATCATGCGCCACAAGACCAAGCACATGTGGCTGCAAGGTCAATTCAACGTTCTTTCTGAGTTTTCGCGGGAAAAAGACGATGTCGAGGCAATCTCCGGTTCCGGAGCCCAGTCGCCTTTCGATGTTCTAAAAGCCCGTTACAACCTGACCGGCACGGAATCATACAACCTGGTCGAAGCGGGGCTGGATTCCCTGGATCTGGTTGTGTTCATGCACGAGATCAAGGAACTCTTAAAGAATAAAGACGCCGACATGCTGGCGCGGCAGGTGGATATCGGTCTGATTCAGCGGGTGAGTGTCGCCGAGTTGTTCCGGCTCGCCGAACAGTTGGAGCACGCGCCCGAAGAGGCGCTAGGCCCGTTGCGGCAGTCCCTGGCGATTTTCCGCGAAGAGCAGCGCGCGGCGGAACAGCGGATGATGACGAATGACACCAAGCTCATCTTCGAGCCTTCCGCACCCGCTGCAGCGCCTGAAACACCAGTTCCCAATCATGTCCTGCTCACCGGCGGTACCGGTTTCATCGGACCGTTCCTGGTGAAGAGTCTGCTGGAACAAACCGCGGCGAATATCCACATTCTCGTCAGGGCCTCCGACGAGCATCAGGGCAAGCAGAGACTGCGCGCGGCGATGGAATCGATGGGGCATTGCCCGGCGGAACTCATGCAGATGTTCGAGGCTCGCGTGCTTCCCGTCTGCGGAGATCTTGGCCAGAAGGATCTGGCACTAACCCGTGACACGTGGGATTTCCTCGCGAATGAAATCGATACCGTCTTTCATAACGGCGCAACCGTAAATTACCTGCTCAACTACGACCGTATGCGGGATGCGAACGTGCTCGGCACGAACGAGATTTTGAGACTCGCATTTGAAGGACGGGCCAAGAGCTTCAATTACGTTTCGACCACCTTCATATTTGGCTGGGCGGTCAAGAAAGTTCTCTACGAGACCGACTTCAACCAGAATATGGAGCTTCTCGATTTTGGCTACAGCCAGTCCAAGTGGGTGTCGGAACAAGTGGTCATGGACGCGTGCCGCCACGGTCTTGCGACGCGGATCTTCCGGCCCGCGCTGGTGAGTCCCTCCATTACCGGCGGCGGCAACAACTTCGACATCGCCGTGCGTTTAGTGGCATTCATGGTGAATCACGGCATTGGAGTCGATGCTCTGAACCAGGTCAGTTTCGTTCCCGCAGACATCACGGCGAACAATATCGTTGCGATTTCCACGACTCCCGGCACCGAGAATAAGACGTATCACGTAGTGCGGGACGACTACGCGAACATGCTGGATATTACCCGGCTCATTACGAAGGCGACCGGCCGGCAATTTGAAATATTCAGTCTTCCCGACTTCGTTCCCGAGCTGATCCGGAGATGCAGGAAAGAAGATCTGCTGTTCCCGCTGCTGGACTTTCTGGTGAACTCTGTGGACAACATCTCATCGATGGAGTTCAAACGCTACGACAGCTCCTGCTATCAGAAGGCGCGGGACGCTTCCGTATGGGGCAAGCCGGATCCATCCCTCGAAGACACCGTCAACGGCATCCTGAAATTCATGCAGCGCAAGGGAATCATCTCGGTTGCGCTCGGGAATTCAACTCCGTGGTTAACTGGCCAGCGGGATGCTGAAAATTCCATGATCGTCGAGCGATCCCTGGGCGACTGAGTCCGCTGTCGGGGAAAACCCGGGGACAGACATCACTGTTTCCGAAAAACCAACGTCTCTTTTACCTGCTGACCGGTCTCCAGCGTGCCTGATGTGGTCAGCGTCATCTCGGACCCGTCGGCGGAAACCACCCACCGATCCTTCTGCGTGATCTGATCGTCCCGGCGGTAAGTCGAATCGACGGTGTGAGCGTCAACCAGTTGAAGACTCACGGTATCGTTGCGGGAGTTTTTCAAATCGTATTCTTTACCGTCGAACCGAGCACTGTAACTGAAATCGCCGGCGAAGCGGACCCCGCCATTTCCGTCCGCCTCGATCTTGAGCGCCAACCCCTGCCGCATTCGACTCTTGCTCAGATCCTCGGTCCACTCGCCGGAGAATAAGTCAGTGGCTGACTTCTTCCCCCCGGTGCGCGTCCACGCTGTGACCTTGTCCGCGCGACCGCTCTGCGAAGTCGTGCTGATTAACTCATTCCCATCCTTCGAGATCTTGTCACGAATCTTCACCACTACGGTTCCATCTTTTTTTTCCCTGACTTCGACTTGATGCTTATCGATCCTCTGCAGCTGGATTTGATTGAACAACGGATTGCCCTCCACAGCTGATTCCTTGCCGTCCACCTTCGCTGTAAAGTCGACGTGAGTCTCGCCTGAGATCACTACGTGCACCGAACCGTGTACAGACGTGATGGAGAGCTTGTTGGGGGGATCGAGGGACGACTGTGCAGAGATGAGCGTCCAGGAGCCGATGCGGGGGTCTGCGGCACCAATTTGAAGGGCGGCAAACAGCCCGAGCAATGCGAGTTTGTGCAATGGTCCTCCTGTAAACGCCGTGTCCTTTACCACACAATAATACGAACCCGTTCGGAATGCGAACCCCTCCCACCGTCTCAGTCGGAAAACGCGCCTTCAAGTTTCAAATTGATCCCGATTCTGAACCGGCCTTCGCCGCGGGATGAGAAATTCCTTAACGGTAACGATTTTGAGTAGTGCGCTAATTCCTTGTTGCCGATCTTTCCGCCGATCCTCTACGATTCCGAACGAGCCAGACGAATAAAATCAGCCCACCACCCGATTTTGCGTGACATTATGAATCTCATGCATGTGCGCCGTTTCTGGCTGGCCGGGGTAGTTCTTGTCGGCGTCCTTGCGCTCCTTCCCTTTTCCTTCCATGCCGAGCGCCATCTGGAGACCGCAGCGCGCATCGAAGGCAGCGAAGCCAGCCGGGTCCCCGAGGAGTTAGCCACTCGCTTTCGTTCGCCCTTCGTTGACGAAGTGGTCCTGGTGATTCAGGGGCTCCCCCCTGCCGATTCCGAGGAGAGTGCGCAGGCGCTAGGCACGATTGAAAAGGCGCTGCAAGAGGAACCCGGCGTGTCCGGAGTCCTTTCCTACCTGGATTCCCGTGATTCGATTTTCCTGGGCAAAGGAGGCGGAACTTTTATTCTCGTTGGACTTGCCTCGACCGAGGGGCCCGTGGAGTTGCTCGTCCCGAGGCTTCACGAGCTGGCGAACTCTCTTCAGAACCAGTTGCGGGGCCGTTATCCGGCGGTGAAGCTCGAACTGACGGGCGAGACGCCGCTTAATTTCGACATTCGGAAAGCCAGCGCGGACGACGTACGACACGCCGAGACTCTCGTGATTCCTGCCACGCTCATTCTTCTGCTGGTGGCTTTCGGGAGCCTGGTTGCGGCCCTGATTCCAGTGGCCGTTGGCCAGCTTGCCATCGCGACTGCCCTGGCGCTTGCGGGATTCTTGGCCCTGCGTTGGCACTTGTCCATTCTGGTTCAGAATTTATCCACGATGCTGGGGCTGGGATTGGGAATCGACTATGCGCTGCTGATGGTGAGCCGTTTCCGCGAGGCGATCGCCACCGAGCCAGACGGAGTCAAAGCTTCGATCATCGCGGCACGTCAGGCAGGTCGTACTCTCCTGATTTCAGCCTCGACTGTTGCCATCGGATTCCTGGCCCTCTTGACCGTTCCCATCAGCGAAGTCCGTTCCATCGGTGTGGCTGGAGTCCTGGTGGCGGGAACGAGTGTATTGCTGGCAAATACCTTTGTTCCGGCGCTGTTGGGGGTTCTCGGTTCGCGAATCAATGCTGGCAAGCTGCCCTTTATTGCAAGTTTGGATGCCCGTCGCGCGCCGCGCACGGAAACCCGCTGGAGGCGATGGGGGAGGGTGATTGTCGCCCATCCCTGGCTTGCCATCTTTCTGGCAGGCGCTCCGTTGGTTCTGCTCGCCTCGCAGGCCGCGCGGCTCGATACCAGCGTCCCCCGAGGCGACTGGCTTCCGTCAGCGGCGGAATCGGTTCGCGCGCTTCATACCCTTGAGCACATGGATCGAGTTGGCATTGTGTACTCGTTGCGCGTGATTCTCGAACTTCCAGCCGATTCCATTGCGCAAACGGACCCGGGCTGGAACGCGCTCGATCGTTTCAGCAAGCGGCTTGCGAGCGACCCTCGTGCCGACCGCGTGATCTCCCTGACGACGATCGCGCAGAGTGACCGGTCCGGCCTCGGCAACCTCTCGCGCGACACCCGCCGAACCTTCCTGAGCCGCGACGGGCGGGCGGGGCTGATTGAAATCCTGCCTGCGACTTCCGTTTCGCTGAACGATCAGGTCACCTGGGTGCGGGAGCTGCGGAAGGAAGGCGCGGAAGCGCTCACGGGAGTGCCCGGCGCCACGCTGCGCGTTGGAGGCATCCCCGCACTAACCGCCGATTATCAGACAATCGTCCGGGAGCGCTTCGTTTCGGTAATAGCGCTGGTGGTGGGAGGGACGCTGGTGGCGCTGCTCGGCGGCTTCCGATCCCTTTTCGCCGCGGTGAAGGCCATTGCGCTGAACCTGCTCTCGGTTGCGGCCTCCTTCGGAGCCTTGGTCCTGGTGTTTCAGGACGGACACGGAATTCGCTTGTTCGGAGTTCCGCAAGGAACGGTCAGCATATTTCCCATTGTGCCCATCGTTGCGTTTGCCATCGTCTTCGGGCTGAGCATGGATTATGAAGTGTTCTTAGTCGCCCGAGTTCTCGAAGCGAGGAGAAGCGGGCTGAGTGAATCGGAGGCAATCCCGGAGGGGATGGCCAGAACCGCGGGACTGATTACGAGCGCCGCCGCGATCATGATTGTGGTATTTGCGGCCTTCACCTTCGGGAACTTCCTGGTGGTCAAAATGCTCGGATTTACCCTGGCGGCCGCGGTGTTCATTGACGCAACCCTGGTTCGCATTGTGATTGGACCCGCGCTTCTTCGCGTTGCCGGCGACTGGAACTGGTGGCCTGGAGGGCTTACCGAACGCGGGGCATCGGCGAAGGCCAGCGGCGATTGATGCGGAACTGAGCGCCTCGCGAGATGCGCAGCCCCCCTCTGATCTCGACTGAGGTATACACACCCGAGCCGGTTGTCTAAACTGTAGGTCAATGTCTGCCTCTTACGTCGGAAAGCACGCTGGCACTGGCTCGCCCAGTGATCAACCCGTCGTCGCCGAGCCTACGTTCTCCGAACGCGCACGAACGTTGGTATACCTGGCGCACGTTGGAAGCCTCTCGACTCTTTCTCGCAAACAACCAGGATTTCCCTTCGGATCGGTGATGCCGTATGGGTTGGACGAGCAAGGGCGCCCGGTTTTTCTCATCAGCACGATGGCGATGCATACGCAGAATCTGAAGGCGGACGCACGTGCCAGTTTGCTGGTGACCCAAGATAATGCTGAGCGGGATCCGCTCGGCTCATCCAGAGTCACGCTGGTGGGGAATGTTTTGCTGGTGCCGGAGGCGGACGTGGCTGCCGCTCGCAACCTCTACCTGACGCGCCATGCCAACAGCAGGTATTGGGTGGATTTCGAAGACTTTTCTTTTTATCGTCTGGAAGTGGTGGACGTTTACTACGTCGGGGGCTTCGGAGTCATGGGTTGGGTCCCTGCCGCTGAATACTTAAGTAGCCGGCCCGATCCTCTTGCTGACTCAATGACCGAGATCATTCAGCATATGAACGCCGACCACAAGGATGCGCTTGTGTTGCTCGCCAAGGAATTTGCGGGCATCGACTCCGAAGAAGCGACGATGACGGCGGTCGATCGCCTCGGGTTTCATGTCCGCTTGAAGACTCACGATGGTATGAGAGGCGCCCGCATTCCATTCCCGCGAGAAGCGACTGACTCGGTCACGACTCGAAACATCATGGTCGAAATGGTCCGACAGGCGCGCCTCCATACGTCACCCACAGGCTGAACGCTCACTTTGATTCCGCCCGTCTACTTGCGCTATTTTGGACGCGGTTGGAGCAGGCGGCGACGGCGCCGCCTGAACTCCAGGAATCTCAACGCGGCCGCATTGACGCCCCTGTCGGATCAGTGTAGGGTTAGAGATGAGTGAGTATCCTCCTTTCCTCTTTCAGGTCCTGTGAACTAAGTCAGCTCATCTGAAGTACACTCCCCTTAGCTGCGACAACCCAGGAGGTTGACGTGATTGATCCAAGAAGCAACATTGCCCCGAAATCCGCCCATTCTGCACAGCCAGAATCCCCAACCAATGCCGGTATCGCCCTCGTAGACTCGGCGGTCCAGGCCCGCGCCTACCACCTGTACGAGGTTCGAGGCCGAATTGAAGGCCGTGCCGATCAGGACTGGTATCAAGCGGAGAACGATCTCAGGAGCAGAAGCAAGCAGGCGTAATGGGCCCGAATGTATTAGCGGTGCCTCTCGACGATTCCTGTTTCTAGTAACTATTGGAGACCCCGGTTAACAGCCGGGGCTTTTTAGTTTCTGCGTGAAAGTGACTCTCGCCGTGACCGCGCCCGGTGTCCAAAATTGCACAGATTAAAACGCGCTCAGAAAGTAGGATCGCGTTACTGGAACATTATTCGCAGTGGAGTATTCCCATGACCCCGAATCAAAGACAAATCGCACTGGCTGTGCTCGAATCCCTTAGAGAGGAGTTGATGTATGGGCGACTGAACAATGGAAGCCGCGTTCTTGACGTGGCCGATCTTCGCCAGTACATCTATGAGCAAATGAGCCGGATCAGGACCAACGGTCTGGTAATGGACGGACTGTACGGCAATCAGGAAGCTACCGATTCGAGAGGCCCCGGCAATCAGGCGTAGAAGCCCCGGCTGCGATTCGCTGACGAGCCTCGCCCGGAACAGACCCGCAAACGTTCTACGTAACGACCTATCCGAAACGGACGACGTCACGCCTCAGTGCGTAAAAAGCCGAACCCTGGGATGAGTTCGGCATAACTGCGGTTGAGGATCGAATGTCTGGTTGCCCGACGCTAACCCATGACCGCATGTTCCGGTCCGAATCAAACACAAATGTACGTCAATGCGGTTTATCGGACTGTTCACTCTTGTACACATTCACAAGAATATTAGCTTGAATGAATTGTGGCTGGCCCTCTAGTCGTGCAGAACTACATTGAGCAGCGAGCTGTGCACCCGCAGGCCCCCATTGTAGTGAATGAAGCCCAGCTTTCTGAACCGGTTCATGAAGAAGCTGACGCGTGAGCGGGTTGAGCCGATCATTTCAGCCAGAGTTTCCTGACTGATCCTGGGAATCACCTCTTCAGGAGCGCCCTCCTTGCCGAAACGAGCGAGCATCAGCAAGATCCGCGCGAGTCTCTTTTCACTGGAGTTGAACAATTGATCCACCAGGTCTTCTTCGTAGCGGATATTCCGCGCCAGCAGGTAGGCTACGAACATGTCCGAGAGTGTGTGCTCACGATGAAGAACAGCCAGCATCGCCTTTTTTTCTACTCGCAGAAGCTGGCAATCTGTCAGGGCCGCGGCTGAGCCCATCCTTACGACTTGCCCCGCCAGAGAACCCTCGCCAAAGAAATTTCCCTCACTGACGATTCCGATCGTCGCTTCCTTGCCGCTGTTGGATACGACCGTGAGCCTCACTTTGCCCGTCTGAACGTAGAAGATGGCGTCCGCAGGATCGCCTTGCGTAAATATTCTTTTCCTTTTCGGAATTGCTACGATCCTTCTGCCTTCGCCGATGGTCGCGAGGAAAGTGTTCGGGTCGAACTCAACCTTCCTCTTGTTCACTGGAATCCGAGCCATTTCTGTGTTCTCTCTCACCACAAGAGTCCCCAGAGGGCGATATGGAAAGCATTTGAGATGCCCGTTTCGGGCACCCACCGGGTGAGACTACGTTAGCGTCTTTCACGTCGTAGGGGTGAACTCTTAGCAGGTCTTACGGGAACGCATGCCGAGCATCTCATTGACAACAATATGTTTAGGGTAGGGCGGGGGGGGGGTGGGCTGCGCTCGTAAGGTTTGGCATAGATTCTTAGTTGTAGGGTACGATTTTTTGCGGTACGATTTCAGCACGCTGCGTTACGACGAGGGCGCCATGGGACGAAACGGTAAAGGAAGCGGAAGCGATACTCACTATGTGGCGGTGAATCGATCCGATGTTCCACAAGGCCGCAAAGGCAAACATCGAAAGGCCGTGGCCGACATTCTCGCCGACCTCTCCAAGCTGAAGTCCGCGCAAGCGGTCAAGATTCCTCTCAGCAGTTTGAACGGAGAGAAGATGCAGAATCTGCGCTCGGCGTTGAACCGCGTGACACGCGAGCAAAACATCCCGGTGGAGACGTCGAGTGACGAGAAATTTCTCTACGTTTGGCGTGCCGACGCGCCCCGGAACAGCGCAGCCGGCGAATAACGTCCCTCGGTCCCACAATTTTCCGGATCTCTTCAGCCCCGCTGGCTCATCTCCCATGAGCCTTTCTGCTCAGTATTGCCAATCCAAAATGAGCGAAACTTAATCAGCGCCTGAAAGACAGCGCCTGAAAGACAGGTTGAGCGGCCGACACGACCTGACCGATTCCCTTTACAACGTGGGCTCAGTCCGTGAGGCGCAGGACGTCCTCGCCCAGAGTTTGAGACTGCTCTGCGCCCAGTACATCGAGGAGAACAAATGCTTTTAGCTGGCAAAGCCGTATATTCGGGGATCGTGTTCCTCTTGCTGACGACGTGGATTTCGGGACCCTCCCCGGTGCTGCCGGCGTCAGGAGCCGATCTAAGTACACACCAGCCGGACGCCATGCGTCCGACCAATAGCTATCCGGACGAAGTAAGCAAGATGCAGCAAACTCTGCAGGACAAGGGCCACTACGGCGGGAATGTCGATGGCGTGATCGGTCTGCGAACTCGAGCCAGCATTCGCGCCTATCAGAAGGCAGAGAGTCTGCCGGTCACCGGGCAGCTTGATGCGAAGACTGCCGGGAAACTCGGAGTCAATCCTGAGGTTCGCGAAGAGGCTGGCTCCGACGCCGCACAAGAAAAACCCTCGGCGGGCATAGAGTGGGCCAAAGGTTCGCCTCGCAGGAGCAAAAAGCTGCACAAGGTGGCCGAGAGGTAGCTGATCCTGGCTCGATGTCGAGCTTCCCAGAGCGGCGCCTCAAGAATTGCCCCCCGGCGCCCTTAATTGCGACATTCACAAAAGTGAGCCGAACTGCACAGACCCGGAAGTTAAGCCCATGTAATCCTTGTCTCTGACGCTTTACGCGTCGCCTCTTACTCCACGCAGCCCGCAGCCGCAAGGTCCTACCGGGCAATCGAAGGATGATCTGGCAAGGTGAATCAAAATGCGTATTATCCGTTTGCTGCTGCTGACACTTCTGATTCTGGTCGTACCGGCCGCTTCGTTCGCGCAGTTCGGCGTGGCCATCACGATCGCTCCGCCCGCGCTGCCGGTTTACTCTCAGCCGATGGTTCCCGCGAGCGGTTACCTGTGGACGCCGGGGTACTGGGCTTACGGTGATCAGGGCTACTTCTGGGTTCCGGGTACGTGGGTGATGGCTCCCGAAGTCGGGTTGCTCTGGACTCCCGGTTATTGGGGCTGGAGCGGTAATGCCTTCGCCTGGAATGGCGGGTACTGGGGCGAGCACGTCGGCTTCTACGGCGGCGTCAACTATGGCTTCGGTTATGGCGGCATCGGCTATCAGGGCGGATATTGGAACAACGGAGCCTTCAACTACAACCGCTCCGTGAATAACGTGAACACCACGGTCATCCACAACGTCTATAACAAGACCGTAATCAACAACACCACGTACAACCACGTCAGCTACAACGGTGGAAACGGGGGAGTGAGCGCGCGTCCAACCGCGGCGGAAGAGACCGCCACGAATGAGCGGCACACTGCGGCAACCTCCGCCCAGACAGAGCATCAGCAGTCCGCCGGCCAGAACCACGCGATGCTGGCGTCGGTGAATCACGGACGGCCGGCCATAGCCGCCACAGCGAAGCCCGGGGAATTTAGCGGTCGTGGGGTGGTAGCTGCCCGGCAGGCGGGAGCGCCTTACAAAGCCCCCGTGAGCAAGAGCGCAGCGAGCAACGCCGCGACGGCGCGTACAAACGACAACAAGGCTGCCGAGAATAAGGCGGCTACGACACGAACGAATGAGAATAAGGCTGCTGAGACAAAGGCAGCGACAGCACGCACAAACGAGAACAAGGCTGCGGAGAGCAAGGCGGCCACGACGCGAACGAATGAGAACAAGGCTGCCGAGACTAAGGCGTCCACAACGCGTACAAACGAGAACAAGGCTGCGGAGAGTAAACCGGCTACGACGCGAACGAATGAGAACAAGGCTGCTGAGACAAAAGCAGCGACAGCGCGTACAAACGAAAACAAGGCTGCAGAGAATAAGGCGGCCACGACACGCACGAATGAGAATTAAGGTTGCTGAGACAAAGGCAGCGACAGCACGCACAAACGAGAACAAGGCTGCAGAGAGTAAGGCGGCCACGACGCGAACGAATGAGAACAAGGCCGCCGAGAGCAAAGCAGCGACCCCGCGCCCGACCGAGAACAAAGCTGCTCAGAGCAAAGCGGCACCGACGCGCCCGACCGCAAAGGCTGTTGAGAAACCAGTTCCGACCCGCACGGACGAGAACAAGGCCCCGACGCAGAAAGCGGCCCGGCCTGCTGCCCGTCCAGAGCCTACCGCTCGTGCGCAACCGGCTCCTCGTCCCCAGGTCGCGCCCCGGCCTGAGGCTCACCCCGAAAGCGCTCCTCGTCCGGAGAAGAAAGATCCGGGAGGCAAAGACTAAAGGCTCCTAATAATTGCTCCAGAAGCGTGACTGCGACAGATCCGTCAGTCCGTTCGAGGAATAGTAAAGGTCAAAATTGGTGCGGGTCCATTCGGTGGGCTCGCACCATTTCTCTTTTGACGAAAATAAACGTCAAAGGCGCAAAAAATTGCAGTGCTCACTATTGACCAGTAATAGCCCATTACCAGCGCCTAACATTCTGTCTATGGCCGGCTCTATCACCCGCAGACAAAGAATGACGACGAAGTCGAATCCAGTTCGCACACTGACGGGCGTTGGAGTGATGTGCACTTTTGCAAACGGACACGGTTCTGCCCTACATCAGAGCGAGTCCTTAGCTCTTAACGAGTTCAAAACTCGAGTTCAAATTTGAATGGAGAGAACAATGTTGAAACGTATTTTGGCCGTAACAACTCTGATAGCGATTGCAAGTCTAACCGCTGTCGCCTCGGACCACGAGGATGACGTAAATCGCACCCATCGAGCTGCCCGGGTCTTCAAAGAGATCATGGATACTCCGGATCGGGGCATTCCTTCGGGTCTTCTGGAATCGGCGAAGTGTATCGCCATCATTCCAGGAGATAAAAAGTTCGCCTTCATCTTCGGCGCCAGCTACGGCCGGGGACTGGCAACCTGTCGCACCGGGCATGGCTGGAGCGCTCCCATGTTTGTGGCGATTGACAGCGGAAGCGTGGGTTACCAGATCGGGGGCTCTTCCACCGACATCGTGATGCTCTTCATGAACGATCATGCCCTGCAGAGCTTGATGGGCGACAAAGTCAAGCTCGGAGCAGACGCTTCGGTAGCTGCCGGACCCGTGGGCCGGAATGCCACGGCTGGCACCGACGTTAGATTGACTGCCGAGATTCTGTCTTACTCGCGGTCCAAAGGAATCTTTGCCGGAGTGAGCCTGGATGGCGCCATCATGCAAGCCGACAAAAGCGGAGATAGAGCCATGTACGGCCACGACGTAGACCGCCATGAAATTCTGGACGGCAGAATTGCCGTACCTGCTTCGGCCCGAGTGTTGGTGGATGAACTTGACGGATACGTTCACATAGCGAAAGCCGAATAACGGTTTCAGGCGAGGAGGCCTTCGCTCGCCGTGAGTGCGGCGAGTTGGAGGTCGACGTGACAAATCACTTTGCGGGCCTCCGTTCAAGTGGTCGGCACGATTGAAATGGTTTGGGCGACTGCGCTGAGTGCAGGCGCCCAAACCCTCGCAGCCCAGCAACTCACCCATCCAAAAGCCGTTGGCTATCGCGACAGCTCGCAAATCCAATTTACTTCCCACGGCAGGCCCCACTCTAGCCGCAGGGAACGCGGCTAGGATGGGCCACCGCTCCAGCCTGTGACATTCAGAGTAGGCGCAAAATCATTTAGACCGTGTTATGTCTGGGGCGTCCCCTCCGAGGGTGTTCTTCGAAGGTATTGGCGAACCACGAAATAACCGCACAATCGCTGTTTTTGACTTGAAAAACACCGCCGAGTTACGACATCTTTATGTTATGCTACGCGTTTTCTCAAGACGCTCCCGGGAGGAGAGTATCGTGACTCGACGCTCTGTATCTGGATTTGTTGTTCTGGTAATGGTTCTTTCCGTTTCCGTGGTGCTGAAGGCTCAGGACGTGGCCTCCATCACCGGTATTGTCACAGACCCGTCCGGGGCCGTCATTCCGGGCGTCGACGTGACTCTCCGAAATCCGGCGACCGGCGTCAGCTACAAGGGCGTTAGCAATGCGGAGGGCTCTTACACCCTCAATCAAGTCAAGCCGGGACCCGGCTACGAGATCCAATTCTCGAAAGACGGCTTCAAATCCGTCGTGATCTCCGGTCTTTACCTGAACGTGGACACTACCCGCAACCAGAACGCTCAATTGACTCTGGGAGCAACGCGCGAGACCGTGGAGGTTTCGGCGGCGAACCAGGATGTGACCCTCGACACCACGGATGCTACCGTAGGCAACAACGTTCAAGTGCAGATGCTGAACGATCTGCCGATCGAAGATCGAAGCAGCCCATCGGCGCTCTTCGTCCAGCAGCCCGGCACCACCCTCGACGGGGCGGTAACCGGCGCGCGCGTCGACCAGGATCGCGTCACGGTGGATGGCCTTGACGTCAACGACTACGCGACAGGACAGTTTGGGGCTATTGTCGGCAACGCTCCCGTGGACTCGGTCCAGGAGTTCCGGGGAGTCGAGGCGGGCTTTCTTTCCGACTCCGCCGGAGGTGGTGGCGGTCAGTTCGCACTGGTCACCCGGAGCGGCACCAACTCGTTCCACGGCGCGGCGGTGGAGTACCACCGCGACACCGACCTGGAAGCCAACGATTGGTTCAACAACAACTCTGGCGTCCCCAGGCCTCCTCTCGTCCGCAACCAGTTCGGCGGCAATTTTGGCGGACCGATCATTAAAGACAGGCTTTTCTTCTTTTTCGACTACAACGGGCGGCGTGACACCCTCTCCAACCTGGTCGAGCGCACGGTTCCGCTGGATTCCTTCCGGAACGGTACTCTTACCTATGTCAACGCTTCGAATAATCTCGAGACGCTGAGTTCGACGCAGGTTGCGGCGCTCGATCCCCAGGGAGTGGGCTTCAATACCGCGTTGCAGGCACTGTTTGCCAGCCGCTATCCGCATGCGAACGATCTGTCCGGCGCATATGGAGATCTGATCAATACAGCCGGTTACCGCTTCAACGCGCCCTTTCCCTACAAAGAAGACGACTACGTCCAAAGAGTAGACTTCACGCTGAACAGCAAAATGAAGTTGTGGGGCAAAGGCAACTTCACCCGAACGAACGGCACCGAAAGCGCAATCTGGTTCCCCGGCGATCGAGAAACATACCCCTTCCTCGATCAAAGCTATACCTACGTGGTGGGCCACATCTGGAACATCAGCAACAACAAGGTCAACCAGGCTTCTTACGGGGAAACGTTCGAAAATTACGATTTCCCGAATACGTATAATCCGACCGGCGCCACGCAATTCGGCACAGTTGGCGGGAACGGTACCGGGGGTGCGATCATCTCGGGCCCGTATGGCAGCGCGATTAACGCGCAAGGCCGGACCTATCCTGTTCCGGTAATTCGCGACGACTTCAGCTGGGACAAGGACCGGCATAGTTTCCATTTCGGTGGAACGTTCAAATGGCCCAAGCCCAGCGGCTATACCATCCTTAACTACAACAGTCCAACGATCGGCCTGGGCGGAAATATGCCGAGCCTGAATGCCAGCCTGGAGCCCGCCGACATCTGCCCGTCATCGTCCAACACTTGCGGGTACGCACCGGGACTCTATGACTCGGCCTTTGCCCTCGCGCTCGCTCCCTACAGCGCCGTCAGCAGCACCTTCAACTACAACGCCCAGGGAACTCCCCTCCCTCAGGGGTCCGGCCAAACCCGGACCTATCGCTACTATGAAACCGAGCTTTATTTTTCGGATACCTATAAGGTCCTGCCGAAGCTCACTGTTACCTACGGACTTCGCTGGGTGAATTACACCGTGCCCTACGAAGTGCACGGGATCGAGTCCATCGAAAGCGCGCAATTCGAGTCCTACTTCAACGACCGTGTTGTACAAAGCGCTGCCAGCCAGTCCGGCAATCTGGCGATACCGTTGATCGCCTATTCGCTGGGCGGGAAGGCCAACCACGCACCGGGTTATTTCAAGCCGGACAACACAAACTTTGGGCCGAGGCTTGCTCTCGCCTACAGCCCTAATTCCAAGTCCGTCTTCAACGCCGGTATCGGCCTCGTTTACGATCAGACTGTCATCAACGCGGTCCAGTACCAGCAGTCGCAGTTCGACTATCTTTTCCAGGCCGGCGTCACCGAGCCGTTAGGGCCTCCTGGCGATCCAAACGGTTCCCTGGCGACTGAGCCCCGATTCACCAGCTTGACCGCGCCACCGGCAGCACCTGCGGCCCCTGCGATTACCACACCGTTTTATCCTTTTGTCTCGGGCTCAGGATCAGGTGCCGTGCCATATGGCCTCGCCAATGGCCAGGCTTTTAACGAGATCATTGACCCGAACCTCAAGACTCCGTATTCGATTCAGTACGGCATAGGCTTCCAGCAACAGCTCCCCTCAGGGTTCATTCTGAGGATGAACTACGTTGGCCGGCAGGGCAGAAGGCTGCTTGCGCAGGTGGACGGCAACCAATTGATCGATTTCAAGGATCCAGCGTCGGGCCAGCTAATGTCGCAGGCCTTTACAAACATTACCCAGGCATTGCGGGCCGGCACGCCGGTCGCCCCGCAGCCTTTTTATGAAAATGTAATGGTTCCGGGGACGGGGGCGGCGCTAGGTCTCGCGAACAACACTGACGTAGTCTCTGAGGCTCTCGGCACGTACGCGGCACGAGGTGATTTTGCGGATACGACGCAGGCTCTCGCGTCGCTCCAGCCCTATGGCCTCGGTCTGCCGCCAAATGTTGGTATGGGCGCTCAGTTCTCGGAGAACACGTTCTACACCAATCAGGGAGCCTCCAGCTACAACGGTTTGCTGGTAACTCTGCATAAGAACCTCACCCACGGGTTGACCTTTGATCTGAACTACACGTGGTCTCACTCCATCGACAACGTCTCCTTGATCGCAAACCAGGTGGCCTTCGGCGGGTATGGTTTCATCTGCGACGAGTTGCGGCCGCGGGAATGCCGCGACAACTCCGACTTCGATGTGACCCAGTACTTTAACGGAACCTTCGTCTACGATCTGCCGTTTGGGCGCGGAAGGACTTTTGGCTCGGGAGCGCCGCGCTGGGTGGATGAAATTGTGGGCGGCTGGAGCGTGAGCGGCCTTCCGAGTGTGCATAGCGGAAATCCTTACTTTGCCGGCGCCAACGCCTTTGTCGCCGGTTACGCAAACAATGCGCCGGCCATTCTAGCTACTGGTTCGGCCTCGGACCTCAAAATTCACTTGAACGGCGGTCACGGCCAAACCCTTTACGGCTATTCGAACCCGAGCCAGGCCAACGCCGACTATGTGGGGCCGATCGGCTTCCAGATCGGTGCCCGCAACAATCTGCGCGGCCCCGACTACTTCGACCTGGATCTGGGAGTCGGCAAGGCCTTCCGGATCACGGAGAAGGTAGCGCTGAAGTTCCGCGCGGACGCCTTCAATGCGCTGAACCACCCCAACTTTAGCGCTCCATGCAGCGATATCACAAACGTCTCCTGTCTATTCGGAACCATCAACGGCACGGTTGGCACTGGGATCAACAACGGGGCTAATGCAGCGCGTGTGCTGCAAGGGGCACTGCGGCTGGAGTTCTAATCGGGAATTTGACCGGGAAACGGCGGGCTGCGGCGGAGGACTACGGTCCTCCGCACAGAACCGTCGCGGCTTGGGGCGATCTGCCGAATGTTGGAAAATCGGACTCGGCGTGAGCCATGCAACGTAGCTGCCGCCGACGTAGCGATCCGGACGGAAGGCTGGGCGACTATTAAAGCGAGTGGCCGCTGGTGCGCTTGGGGCGCGACTGCAGCGGCCACTCGTTTTTCCGGCCTGCAAGCCGAAATGCGCTCAACTTACGACCAGTACTTCTTGACTACCTTGCTTTCAGCGTTAGCCGTTAGCTCATCGGGGGCAGGTTGACCGTGCAGGTCTTGGGTGGGGAATTCGGTGGGCACACGAGAATCGGGCCACCGTCCGCGACGGAGATCGGCTGAGTGCTGGCTCCGACGAAGGCGCCTACCATTCCTACCGTCAGAATTGCGACCTTGATTGCCAGCTTTGCGTTCATCTTGAAGTTCATTGTCGTGCTCCTTTGATCCTGGGATTTTTCTTGCTCGGTTCGCCCCGTCGCAAGTGACTTTATAGAAAGCATGCCTCGTACCAAACCCGCCACATCGTCATGTCGGGCGACCGGTCGTTGGCATCTCCGCAGAAAATCAAGGGTTAGTCACTCCTGACGGCGAATTGGGAGCTGACCGCGTCCTGCCCGGGCTCCGAGAACCCAAACGAAAGCGTTCCGCCCTAACATTTGTGTTAGGTCGGCCGCAGTTGGTCCAGGACCAAGAGACGAAGGCCAGGAGATATACTCATTGGCGTGATCGGCGATTCGGGTGAAAACGCAGTCCCTGCGGCGAGCGGCGCTCGGCTGGAAGCCGTAAACGGACCCCTCAAAGGGAAGCTGTTCCCGCTCACTGAGGACGAGGTCTCGATCGGCCGTGATCCGTCGAATCAAGTCTCCCTTCTCGACCCGCTGGTGTCTCGGCGCCACTGCGTTATCCGCAAAGAAAAAGATGCCTTCCGGCTCCAGGACCTGGAGAGCCGGAACAATACCTTTGTCGGTGGGGTGCCGGTAAGGGAGAGAGTTCTGGTCCACGGAGACCAGATACGGGTTGGCGACTCCATTCTCGTCTTCCGGGCGGCCAATGCCGATCTAGCTCCCGGCAACACCGCCCTGCAGCTCGATGCCACTCCGGTGCCGGGCGCGGTGACCGTAATTCTGCGAAAGGACGACGCCCTGTACCTGCAGCCGCGCCCTGCTGGCCTGCCGGCCAACGCTAAGACGATTCGCGATCTCAATGTGCTGCTTGATTTCAGCCGGACATTGAATTCGGTGCGCGGCCTGGCGGCTCTGCAGGAGAAAGCGCTGGAAGCTGTTCTCGAGATTGCTCCCGCCGATCAGGCCGCCATCTTACTGACTGAAGATGGGCTGACGGAAGATGGAGTAGCAGGATTCTCTGCGGATTTTTCTTCGATCGTGGGCAGAGATCGACACCCAGGAGCAAACCAGCCGATTCACGCCAGCCAGACGATTCTGAAGCGCGTCCTCGAGGAGAATCTCGCAGTGCTGTCGAACGACGTTGAGAGCGACGAGAGTTATCGGGAAGCGGAGAGCTTGCTGGAACGGCGGGTAAGGTCGGTATTAGCGGTGCCCCTTGAAGTGCAGGGCGCCGTCTTGGGAGTGCTGTACCTGGACGCGAGCTCTCCGGGCGTGCGCTTCGACGCTGATCTTCTGCAACTGGTCACGGCGCTTGGAAACATCACTGCTCTCGCTCTTGAGAACGCCCGGCAACTGGAGCGGCTTGGCGGAGAAAACCGCCGCCTTCATGAAGAGCTGAACATCCATCACAGCATGGTCGGCGAGAGTAAGGCCATGCAGGATGTTTATGGATTCATCTCGCGCGTTGCCGGGCGGGATTCGACTGTCCTGATTTCGGGCGAGAGCGGCACCGGAAAAGAATTGGTCGCGCGAGCTGTTCACGTGAACAGTGAGAGAGCGGAGAAGCCGTTTGTAGCCATTAACTGCGCGGCCATCACTGAAACATTGCTCGAGAGCGAACTGTTCGGGCACGAACGGGGAGCTTTTACGGGAGCGGTCTCGCAGAAAAAAGGGAAGCTGGAGACAGCCGAAGGCGGCTCGGTTTTTCTGGACGAAATCGGAGAGCTCGCGGTCCCGATGCAGGCAAAGCTCCTGCGTGTTCTGCAGGAGCGCGAGTTCGAGCGGGTCGGAGGGACTCGTCCCATCAAACTCAATGTGCGGCTGATCGCCGCCACCAACCGCGACCTGAACGAGGCATCGCGCAACGGAACGTTTCGCCTGGATCTTTACTACCGGCTCAACGTCGTCTCGCTGCACATGCCAGCGCTGCGCGAGCGTCGAGAGGATATCCCGCTGCTCGCGGCATTCTTCGCGGCCCGCCATGCCGAGCGGGTGAAACGGCGCGTGGCCGGCATTTCTCCACAGGCTCGTGCCTGCCTCATGCGCTACCAGTGGCCCGGCAACGTCCGCGAACTCGAGAACGCTATCGAGCGCGCGGTCGTTCTGGGATCAACTGAGGTCATCCTGCCCGAGGATCTACCCGATTCGATTCTGGAAGAAACCGCCGCTTCCGGGGAGCCGGTCAGCGCGCTGCACGACGGCATCCGCGAGGCGAAGAAGCAGTTGATTGAGCGGGCTATCGAGCAGGCGAATGGGAATTACACCGAGGCTGCGAAAATCCTCGGAGTTCATCCCAACCATTTGTTCCGCTTGATCCGCACACTCCAGATGAAGCCCAAGCGAGAGCGGTCGGCGTAAGAGCGTCACGCTGGCGCGGCTGCACGATTACGCTTCATCGCTTGACGTGCCGGACGTAGTCTCGGCCGGATAGTTGAAGAAGAGCTGGTTGCCGTCGGGATCATCGACCACCAGGAGCCGGTAGCCCCACGAACCGTCCTTGACCGGAGCGCCCTTGGCCTCGAGTTCGGCGCGCAGTGCGTCCAACGCGGCGACCGCGGCCTCGCGCGACTGCGGTTCGACGTTCAGGGAAATAAACATCAGCCCCTTGCCAATCTTCTCCGGCCAGTGGTCGGACAGGATCAGAGCGCAGCCCTGCCGCTCGACCTGCGCGACATACGCCTTACCGCCCTCGTCGTAGCGCCATGGGCTCGTGAAGCCGAGCCGGTTCACGTAAAAGCGGAGCGAGGCATCAACATCCGTTACGTGCAGCACGGGGCGCGCGAACCAGTCTGTCATAGGCATAGGCTGGACCTCCTGAAATAAAAGATAACTTCACCCTGGATCAGTTTCAAGAAGTCTCCATTCCGATCGTAGAGCGTCCCGTGTGTGTAAAAAACCAAGCTTCGGCTTCTGGTGCTTGTGGCAACTCGTCACGGAGCAAAGCAATAATTGCCGTGCCCAGTTCGATTACCGGAGCTGTGCGTACTTCCATAAGGCCACGATGAAACAGGCGCAGATCACCGCCAAATGTCCAGTTGACAATCTCTTCCATTGGGATCGAGTCCCTGGTCCCGAGTCTGTCACATGCCTCTTCCAGAAAGGCTATGACATTCTGCCGTTGGAGTTCCGTCCATGACTTCTCAAAGTGGACTCCAATATCCAAGAAAGGCGTCAAGCGCCAATGCCGCAGAGCCGCGTCGAGGAAGGCGGCACGTGAATGTTCCGTTGCCTCGACCACATCGACAAGGTGCTTGACGAAAACACCGAGGACAATGTCGTACACCCAGAAGCCACGGTCGCCGTATTGGACGTATTTAGTGGCGCTCACAAAGCGCTCCTCCGGGTCGGGCATACCAACAGCCGGTGCAAACCCGAGATGATATGTCCCGCGTAAGTTGCTGGCAAGGCGTTCGTTGGAACCGCGTGTACACTTGCTGGACCCGAGGCGGCGGGAAGATGCGTTGCCCGGAGGATAGCTGCTACTTCAGCCCCTGCACCAGAAACAGATTGGCGAGGTCGTGCTGGAAAGTCGTGGCGCAGGCTTTTCCATCCGCTGACAGTGCCAACGGTCCAAAGAAATCGGCTCCTGGTTCCGGGACCTTCACCATGCGCCAGGGCTCTCTGCGATGCGTGGCAACCTCGAGGCGGTTGATCTTGATGCTGGAGGGTTCGCGCTGTTGCAAGAACAGGTATCGCCCATCGCCGCTCCAGCGCACAGCACTTTCCCCCGGCTGCAAGTCGGCCATCGATTTCGAGTCGCCGCCGGCAACCGGCGACAGCAACAGCTTGTGCGCGTCCACGGTGATGAACGATTTTCCGTCCGGCGAAACCCGCGTCCCTCGCGTGCCTTCCGGCGTGAGGGGCGTCGATTTATTTGTCTCCGGGTCGTACATCCAGGTGCGGGTCTGGTGACCGTTTTCATTGCCCGTGAACAGGATCCGCTTGCTGTCGGGGAACCACTCCACGCCATCGAAGTGGATTCCATCGATCTTGGGAAACTTCGATTCTCCGGCACCAGTAGGAAGCAACATGAGAGAGGAGCGCCCGGTTTCGTGGTGGATGCAAGCCACCCATTTCCCGTCCGGCGAAAGCGATGGCCGATTTCCAAAGCCGAGTTGTATGGCCGGAGAGCCGTCGGTCTTTCGCAGGTAGATGGCAGAGTTACGTCCCAGGCCATTGGAAAGCTCGACGAAGACGATCGACTGAGCGTCGTTCGATAGATCGTAGATCAGGGAAGAGTCCAGCCAGGCTAAATCGCGCTGTGTTCCTCCGTCCGGCGGGAAATAAAGAATGCCCAGGCGTGAATTGACCGTGCTCAGCAGAACGCGGCCGTCGCGAGCCACGTCTTGCATCACGATCATTCCGCCGGTCTGCGAGACCAGCCGCTGGGCGCCGGTGAGCGTAACGGCATAGAGCGCCGGATCGCCGCCGGGTTGGCCGCCGGAAAACCAGACCTCGCGATTGTCTGGCGACCAATTCAAGGCGCCGATGGCGCGCCATCCCCGCGACAGAACCTGTCGCGGATGGTTCGCGCCGATCACGCACAAGGCGTAGTCTCCGACTTCCGCGTCAAAATCAAAGAACGCGACGAGCTTGCCATCCGCAGACACACGCGGCATCTGCGGCGGCCGTTTCTCGTTCTCATACAACACCGTGCCGATGGGATATTCCAGCCGGAACTTTCCGCCGGCCGCGCGCACTACGGCCAGCGACTCTCCATCCGGCCCCCAATCCGCGCCACTCACGCCTTCCAGCACCTCGCGCGGAGCGCCGCCGCCAAAGGGAACGCGGGCCAAAGTGCCGACGTCCTCGCCGCCCAGCAGGATCGCCATCTCCCCGCGCGGTGAAATCGCGAGCACGCGCGCGCTGGGCAAGGCCAAAGGCCGCGCTTCGCGATTGCCGGGCTGGGCGGAAAATAAAGTCGATGGAGCGCCATCCCACTCGGCGCTGTAGACGACGTTATCTCCCGGCGCGAACTTCGCCGATGTGACGTCGCCGCGACGAAACGTCAGGCGCTGAAACGAAGCCGGTTCGACGGGACGAAGGAATCTTTGTTCATAACGGATTCCCAATACGAGTCCAAGCACAACTCCGGTGAGCATCCCAATCACTGCCCAGAGTTTCATGCGCACTGGAACTCTCTCCACGGTGCGGTTCGCCGGGGAGGGAGTCGCGAGAGCGACGCTGCTGGAATCTATTTCTTCGCGCAACTCGTCGAGCGCCAGCTTCACATCGGCCATGGTTTGCCAACGACGCTCGGGATCTTTCTTCAGACAACGCGCGATGATGCGGTCCAGCTCCGGCGGAAAGTCGGGAATTTTCTGCGAGGCCGGCTGCGGATCCTTGTAGAGAATCGCCGAGAGCGACGACAGCTTGGAAGCGCCTGTGAACGCCCGCTGACCGGTCGCCATTTCATAGAGCACCGAGCCAAACGCGAACACGTCGGAGCGCGTGTCGACCTTCTTGCCCTCAGCCTGCTCGGGAGACATGTAGGCCACGGTTCCGAGAATCGTGCCATCTTCGGTGATGGGCGATCCCTGGCCGTGCAAAGTTTCGGCATAGGCATCGGCTTCCGCCGGCTCGCTCAGCTTGGCTAAACCGAAATCAAGAATTTTGATCAGACCCGCGGGAGTCACGATTACGTTCGCGGGCTTCAGGTCCCGATGAACGATTCCAGCCGCGTGCGCGGCCGCCAGCGCGTCTGCGATCTGCGCGCCGTATTTCAATACGTCCCGAACCCGAAGGGCGCCGTGCCCGATCAGCTGATCGAGAGTTTCACCCTCCACAAACTCCATCGCGATGTACTGGATGGGCTTGTCATCGACGGTCTGAGTATCGATGTCGTAGATGGTGACGATATTCGGATGGTTCAGCGAGGAAGCCGCTTTCGCTTCCTGAACGAAGCGCCGCTCGCGGTCCTGATTGTGAGCCGCTGCGGACAGGATCTTGATCGCGACAGTTCGGCTGAGCCGCGTATCGACTGCTTTATAGACCACACCCATCCCACCGGCCCCGAGCTTGGCTTCGATGCGATACGAGCGGAGTGATTTGCCGATCATGATTTACCGATCATGACTTACCGATCATGTACGCGGCCCCGAATGAACAGCCACAAATGAAACCGCCGCAAGAACGAAGAAAGAACTCGATGCGGCGCAATTCGTTGGACGACTTCATCGTCTTTCGATAAGGCGGACGCTGGCGCGATATGCCTGGGCTCGCTGGAGCCTGAGGGACGTTATTCTAACCCAGAAAGCTCGTCCTTGAGGACTATGGCTGCTTTTGTCCGCCGATGCTGTTGAGACACTGGCCAACTCCATCGCTTTCATTGACTTGCCAGTTTCGGCCACGTAAGATTTGACGCCTGTAACCGGCTTGGGAAATCGTTTTCGCGGAAATCGTTTACCGGATCCAGACATTACCCTCCAGTATTTCGTCGCCTGATACGGAGATAAGCTATGTCAGTTCGAAACGCCATCAAGTTTTTCTTGGTTGGAGTATTTGTCGCCTGCGCGGCGTGCGCGCCTTCTGTGGCGCAGTCAGCTTCAACTTCGTCGAGCGTTACCGCCAAGCAAGTCGAGAGCGTCTCCGGATATAACCAGCCCCCGAAGAACATTCTGGATGTGATGCTCGCACCGGCACTGCCGGAGCCTGAAGTCAGCCCGACGCAGGACGCGATTCTTCTGGTGTCGTGGCAGGACTACCCGTCGATCTCTCGGGTGGCGACGCCCTTCTTGCGCCTGGCGGGCGTTCGCGTCGAGCCCAGGAACCACAGCAAGCACGACACTCCGGGAGGCTACGGCATCACGCCGTGCGCTACTCGCTTCGAACTGGTGCATGTTGCCGATGGCGCGCAGATTCATATCGCGTTGCCCGCGGGTGCGTGTCCGGGCGGGCCGATGTGGTCCGCGGACGGAAAACGATTCGCTTTCGCGAACATCGCTGCGGATTCAGTCGAACTCTGGATCGGCGATGGCAAGACCGGCGAAGTACATCGAGTGCCGGGAGTCCAACTCAACCCCATGTTCGACGACGCGGTGCAATGGATGCCGGACCAGAAGACTCTTCTGGTCAAGCTCGTGCCCAAAGGGATGGGAGCGCCTCCGCCCGAACCAATCGTGCCGATCGGCCCGAGCATCCAGGAGACCGAAGGCGAGAAAGGGCAGAGCAGCACCTACGAAAAACGCGACACGCTGAACAACACGCACGATGAGGATCTCTTCGATTACTACGCGGCGTCGCAGCTTGCCCTCGTCAATGCAGCCACGGGCGCGATCACGCCGGTGGGAAAGCGGGCAAATTACGAATCGCTGGAGCCCGCGCCCGACGGTCAGCACATCCTCGTCACCGCGATCCACAAACCCTATTCCTACGTCACCACATACGACCGCTTCCCGCAAGAAGTTGAAGTCTGGGACGTATCGCAGCGCGCCCACGTTCTTACGCATACCATCGCGTCGCTTCCGCTGGCCGATCGCGTTCCCATCGAGGGCGTTCCGACGGGTCCGCGCGAGTTTTCATGGCGTGCCACCGAGCCGGCGACGCTCATCTATGCGGAAGCGCTCGACGGCGGCGATTGGAATGTGACTGTTCCGGCTCGCGATAAGGTTCTGCTTCTCAAGGCGCCATTCACCTCGCCGGCCATCGAAGTCACGCGCACCGAGCAGCGCTATGTCGACTTCTCGTGGGGCGAACAGCCCAGCGTCGCTCTCGTGACCCAGTACGATAACAACCGGCACTGGAGAAAGACTTTCATCCTGAACGTCGATGATCTCCAACAGAAGCCTCGTTTACTGTGGGACCTGTCGACCGATGAAAAGTACGCAAACCCCGGCCATCCCGTGACCCGGCAACTCGCAAACGGGTTCTCGGTGATTCGCCAGGAAGGCGATTCGATTTATCTTGCAGGAGTCGGCGCTTCGCCTGACGGGAATCGCCCATTCCTCGACCGGCTCAATCTCGGCACGCTGAAATCCGAACGCCTGTTTCGCAGTGACAAGACTTCTCTGGAAGCATTTCTTTCTTTCACCGGACCGGATACGCATACGTTTCTCACCTGGCATCAATCGCCGACCGACCCTCCCAACGCATTCCGGCGCACGCTGGGGGTTGTCATCGATAGTGTCCCCGCCGGAGAAGCAACTCTCGCGTCCACCAGTGTTGCGGTCACTCACATTCCCGATCCCACTCCGGTGTTGCGGCAGATCAAGAAACGGCTGGTCAAGTACAAGCGCGCCGATGGCCTTGATTTGTCGTTCACGCTCTACACGCCGCCCGGCTATCAGGAAGGCACGCGCGTGCCCGCGATTCTTTATGCGTATCCTCTCGACTACGCCGACGCCTCCACAGCCGGCCAGGTTTCCGGCTCGCAGGAGACCTTTACCCAGTTGTATGAGTATAGGCTGTGCCTGCTGGGCGGGTACGCGATCATCGACAACGCTGCATTCCCCATCATCGGCGATCCGAAGAAAGCGTACGACACTTACTTGGAGCAACTCGTGGCCGACGCGAAGGCAGCGGTCGATAAGGCGGTTGAGTTGGGGGTAGTCGACCCCGACCGCATCGGAGTCACTGGCCACAGCCACGGTGCGTTGATGACCGTGAATCTTGTGGCTCATTCCGACTTGTTCCGCGCTGGGATTGCCACCAGCGGCTCCTATAACAAAACGCTCACGCCCTTCGGCTTCCAGAACGAGCGGCGCTCGGTGTGGGAGGCAACGGATGTCTATCTGAAAGTCTCCCCATTTTTCTCCGCCGACAAGATCAAGATACCGCTGCTGCTTATACATGGCGCGGAAGACGCCAATCCAGGTACGATCCCGCTGCAGTCAACCAAGCTATTCGAAGGCATTCGAGGCAACGGTGGCACGACTCGCCTGGTAATGCTGCCGCACGAGCCGCACTGGTATACGGCATTGGAGTCGAACGAACAGTTGGTTTACGAGATGCTTCGCTGGTTCGACAAGTACGTGAAAACTGCGCCGCCGCGCACCGCCAGCGGAACTCAGTAGCAGGTTCGCGCGTGTTAAGACAGGCGATCGCACACCCAAAGGGCTAGAGCGCGCTCATGGTGTGGGTACCACGTCACCCCCAGCTGCACAGGGCAGTCCAACGTCGAGGTCTGCGGGAGCACTTTGCAGACGTGCCCGCAGTTCTTCCTACGAGGCCGTTGCCTCGAAATCGACGACCACTGCAACGTCAAGCTTCGAGTAGTATTTCTTGACGTCCCCCGCCCCGTACTTCTGCCGAAATTTCTCCACCACAGAGGAGACTATCTTGGGATCGGTGACCAGAGCGGCCTGAAATTCCGCGGAAGCGGTTCTGGTTGCAACCTGAATCCAGGGCTTGTGCAGCAAGTTCTGATACCATTGCGTGTCCGAACCTTCCACCGGCAACAGGTAAAGCTTGTCTCCCTCAAGCACGAACCAAACCGGGCGGGAGATGGACTTGCCCGACTTCCGGCCAATGACGCTGATCGTAATTTCACGATCCCGCGCCAGGAGAGTCTTAAGCTTTTCGTTTTTAGTGGGCATACGGCCTCCGCCCCAAGATGCCCCATTTTATTTCGAAAATCAACCCGCCCGCTGTACCGGCGTTCGAACGCGCCGCGCTATCAGCCTCTCAACGCGGCACTTGGATCCATATGCAAAAAATGGCGTAATCCAAATGGCGTCATTCGCAAAATAGCAGTTGACTATTCGACACCGACCGCATAACCTGCCGCAGGCCTCTCCCCTAGCCTTGTTTGGACGATTTCCCTTTTGGATGATCCTGGGTAATTTCGATCCCAAGGTTCCGAAGCGAACGGCGAACTGCCGTATTGCCAGCTGTTCATGAACATTCAGTGAGTCTGTCACGATCGGACAAAACTACGTGCCGGAATGTGGGCGCAGACGGTTGGATCGATATCGCGGCATGTTCGAATCAACCTGTTTACAAGGAGAACTTAAATGAGGGTGGGTAAGGGAATTCTTGCGGTCGCGGCCGCTATTGTGGTCTTCGCAATTTTCGGATCTTCTACAGCTTCAGGACAGAGCAGCTGTCCAGCCTCTCCAAATTATTCCCCGGATTTTTCCTCGAATCAGAGTTGCGTGACACTGAATGGAACACCAGCGGGCTCCGGCTTTCCCGGCTTCTATGGTCCGGCTTACACGCTGACCCAGCCGGCCGGCACACCAAACCCGGCCCAGCCCGCGCCGAACAATGTAACCACCGTGCTGCGCCTGACGCCGGATGCGTTTAACACCTCGGGGTCGTCCTGGTTTAACACGCCGCAGCCAGTCGGGGCCGCGTTTTCTACAACCTTCACTTTCCAGCTCAGCGGAGATCTTCTGGAAAGCAGCGGACCCGCCGACGGAGTCGCATTCGTGATTCAGAATTCCAGCTTGAACGCACTGGGTCCCAACGGTTGCGGAATCGGCTTCGGCGACGCTCCGGATGGCAATTGCACACCTAACTACGGTGGCATCGTGAATAGTCTGGCGGTCGAGTTTGACAGCTTCCTGAATACTGACATCAATGACGTGAGCAACAGTCATGTTTCGATTCAAAGCTGCGGCACGGGTGCGAACAGCGTCGATGCCAGCTGCCGGCTCGCGGATATCAATCTTCTTGGACTGCTAAGTCCGGCTGGAGCGCCGGCTCCGATCAATCTGGCGGACGGATTCGTCCACACCGCGATCGTTACCTACCTGCTTCAGGCTACAACCACTCAGACGGCTTGCATTGTGAACAATGTCGCGGGGCCTTGCCTGGATGTGATCCTGGACGGCACGGATTTGTTTCCCGCCGGCGTGCCGGTCAATATAGGTACTCTGCTGAGCCTAACCAGCGGCGACGGCTACGTCGGCTTCACCGCATCAACGGGTGGGGGCGACGACAACCAGGACATTCTGAGCTGGGTATTTACACCCCAGGGGCAGACCCAGACGATTCCACCCAATACGCCCGTAACCTACGAGTACCAGAATAACGCCTACAACTATGCAGTCACGACGATCCCTGGATCGGCGACCACAACCACGACCATCACGCCGATCCTCATGACTTCATCGGCTTGCGACGCCCTGGTGCAGCAGACTTATCAGGGCGCGCATTGCTTCGTTTATACCGGTCTGGCGCCCAACCCCGATTCGGCGGTAATGTTTGAAGTTACCTGCCCGAATCTGCTCAATGAGGTTTGCAATCCGTTCACCGCAACGCTGGGGACGGCCTTCACGCTTTCGCCATTATCGGGCGTGAACAATTACAACCCCATCGATCCGTTCCCGGGCTGGCTTAAGGGCTTCGGAGGCGTGAATGCTCATCCCTGCACGCCGCCTGCTTCTGGCCCGCTGTTCCAGAGCGACCAGATCAGCAGTTTCGAGATCGACACGAAAACCAAGGGCAATAGCGGAGGCACTGGCTCCTGCTGGGTAGCGACGTACAACCAGAAGGACCAGATCCCGCCGCCGATTACGATTACATCTCCGACCAACACGGTCTACGCCCAGAATGCATCGGTCCCGGCGAGCTACACCTGCAACGCGAACTACCAGCCCGCGAGCAATCCGGTAGGCCCGTATCTGACGGTGGCAAGCTGCAGCCAGGCAACGGGAACGCAATCGAGCTGCACGCAAACCCCCAGCCAATGGGCCTGCACCGGCACCGTCAATACTTCCACTCCTGGAACCTTCAACTTCCAGGTCTCGGCCATGGACAGCGGGCTGAACCAGAATACGCAGAGCGTGAGCTACACGGTAGTGGCGCCCACGAACCTGCAAATCCTGAACCTTGCTGCTGGTGGACCAGTGGCCAACGGCGGCACCATAACCTACGGGATAGGAGTTGCCGACGCTGGTCCGGCCACTGCGGATGGAGTCATCGTGACCGATCCGCTCCCGGTCAACACAAAGTTCGTGAGCGGTTCGGGAATCAACGTAGCCTGCTCGATCGTCAACAGAAAACTATCCTGCTCAACCACTCCGATTCCGTGCACGGCGGTGGGAAATAATGTCACCTGCAGTGTGGGAATGCTGGCGCCGTTAACGATCAGCCCGCTCAATGGCGGGCTCATCGCGATCAAGGTGCAAGTGATTGCTCAACCCACGACAACATGCGGCAAGAAGAACACCCCTTGCACCATCGACACAGCGACCGTAAGCGCCATCAATACGGACACAAACACGAATCCCACTTCCACCGCTCAAACCACCTGGTGAGAGCCCGGAGGAATTCGTAAAAGCAAAGCCGCAACAACGAAAAGGGCTGCCGCGAAAGCGGCAGCCCTTTTCTGTTAGTGGTGCAGTGCGAGCAAGGTCCTGTTCCTGTTTTGAAAGGGCGGTTTCCAGCCGCGCCGCAAGTCTCATAAAATCAATGGTGGCTTTAGCCGCTGAGGCGACGGAACCGAGTCTTTCAGTAAACTGTTTAAGCCGCTCGGGCTTGCCGCGGCGCATCAGCTGAAGCCGGGAAATTCAAAATACGCTGGTTATGGCAGCGGTAAACCGCTGCGCCACCCAAAAACGATTACCCCGTTTTTTGTTTTAGGAGATCTTGACCTTACTGGGCGGCTTGGTGAGTGGACTGTTCGTACATCGCTTTGAAATCGGCGCGATCGAGCAGGTGCTCCGCTCCGGGATCTTTTTTCATGCCATCCAGCAAGCGAACCACCTCGCGGTAATCCTGTTGCGCTTCGGGCCGGCTGCCGGGATCCTGCTCCGTGGTGGCCAGCAGATAATGGGCACGGGCGCTTAGCGGCTGCATGCCGAGCTGGTCAGCGCGAAGCGTGGCCCGCTTCAGTTCGTCGCGACCTCCGGTCAAATCATGCCGCTGAATCATCGCTTCAGCCATGAAGATGGAGCACTCCACCGAGACATACTTGAGCCCGAGATCATCCGCGCGCTGCAGAAGCGGCTTCAGGGCGGCGATCGCTTCCGGGGAGCGTTTTTCTTCGACCAGAACCTTTGCCAGTTCGAAATTCGCGATCAGAATCGTACCCGGCTCTTTGCTGCGCTTCGCTGCCTGCAGCGCTTCCGCGTAAGACGCCTGAGCGGACTTGAAATTTCCGGCATAAAAGAAAGTGTCCCCCTGGACGCCGAGGGTCTGTGCCATCACGCTGTCGTTCTTCAATTCGCGCGACAGTTTGAGTGATTCGTCCAAAACGCTCTTGGCCTCGTCGCCGCGTCCTGCCAGGATGAGCGACTCCGCGGAAGCATTCAAAATCTGGGCCATCATGATGCTCTGATCTTTGAGGTCGCGGAAAATCTTCAGCGCGTCCTGCTCCGACTTGATCGCCGCGCCGAAGCGCCCCTGATAGTCAAAAAGAATGCCCAGGCTGTTGGACTCGATGGCGGCGCCGCGCTGGTCGTCCATGGCGCGCCGTAAATCCAGGGCTCGCAGATAATACGCAACCGCCTTGTCATACTGCCCCATGTCGACGGAAGTGTCGCCGAGGTTGTGCACGGCCTCGACGATATCCTGCGGGGCCTTCGATCTCTCGCGCAACTGCAGGGCCTGCTGGTAGTAGGTGAGGGCGTCTTCGTACTGACCCTTCTCGGAATACATGGTTCCAATATTGTTCAGGCAGATCGCCTGCAGGCTCTCATTGCCGACCTCGCGCTCCATCTCGAGCGCTTCTTTCACCAGCTTGAGAGCCTGATCGTGGTCGCCGGCGTCGTCGGCGAAGTTGCCCATCTCAATCAGAGTGTCGCCCAGACCGCGCTTATCGCCGATTTCGCGCCGAATTTGCAGCGCCTCCTGAAAATCGGAAAGAGCCTCTTTGCTCTTGCCGAGCGCAGCCTCGGCTTTACCCATCTCGTTGAGACTAAAGGCCAAACCTCGTTTCTGGCCGATCTGGCGCCAGATGGCGAGCGCCTGGGTTTCCTGGCGGACAACTTCGTCCGGCTTGTTCAACATCCGGTAGCCGACAGCCATCAGGTGAAGGCTCGTGGCCTTCTGTTCCTCGTTGCCCACCTGAACGGAGAGACTGTAGGCCCGGTTCAGCGGATCGAAGCTGGTCTGCGGATTGCCGCTCTTGATCTCGATGCGGCCGAGATCGAGAGTCGCCGCGATGTCTTTCGGATTCGCGGACAAAATCTTCTGGTAATATTCGCGGGCTTTTACGAGATCGCCGGAATCCTGATACAGGCCGGCCAGAGCGACTTGCACGTCGTAGTTATCCGGAGAAGACTTGCCGAGGGTTTCGTAGGCCTTGATGGCGTCCGCATAGTTCTTGATTACCTGCGAATGAATCGCCGCGATGAGATACTTCTCCGCTTCAGGCAGGTTCTGACTCAGCGTCACGGCCTTCTGCGCGGCCTGGTCCGCTTGATCGTCATAGCCCAGCTTGCTGTAGGTCTGCGCCAGGCGGGAAAAAGCGAGTGCGAAATTCGGATCAGCCTTGGTCGCTGCTTCAAGCTGCTGCTGCGCTTCGAGATTTCTTCCGTCCCGCTGGAAACCGACGCCGAGGTTGTAGTCCCGCAGAGCCTCGACCGAACCTGTCTCGGGCTGGAAGGAGTTGGCTTTCAATTCCTTCAGCACATCGCTTGGAAGCGCGAGCTGCTGGCGGATTGACTCGGCCATCTTATCGATCGCGGCAGGGATTTCCTTTTCAGTGGGGATTTCAATTTTGAGCGGAGTGCTGCGGTCGTTCTTGAAATCCTGCAGCGTGGCATCGATGCGGATCTGGTCGCCGAATTTGGCATACTGTCCCCAAATTACGCGCTGGGCATTGCTGAAATCAGCCACGCGGTGGATGGTGGAGGGATCGAGTTCGGTGGAAGAAGAAATGCGCAGGTCCGTGAGAATCTGGTGCAGGTTGCTGGGGCTGACGGTGCGCAGCTGTGCCGATTGCCCGATGTCGGTGCTGAGCATGTCAGCGAAGCTGGCGCCTAGCCAATCCAGGCTGGAATCTCCCGACGCGTTGCGAAATGGCAGGATGGCCAACGACTGAACGGGGCCGGATTTGACTGCAGGCGGCGCGAACAGTGTGGCCCGGTATACATACCCAACGACTGCCAGAACGAGAACGGTTGCGATGCCGGTCAGAAGCGGCCACGGGATCGTCTGTCCCCACGGCTTGACGTTCGGATGAAAACCCAGAGTTGCGGCCGCGCGCTTACCCTGCCAGGCATCAAGATCGCGCAGCATCTCGCTGGCGCTCTGGTAGCGCAAGTTCGGGTCCCGCTCCAGGCATTTACTGACGATCCCGCTGAGTTGTCCTGGAATGGTTCCGTCGTGATCGGAGACTGGGACGGCTCTTTCCTGTGTCCGCTTGATCAGGCTCGCCAGGGCGCTTTCCGCCTTGAACGGCATTTTGCCGGTCAGCAGTTCGTAAAGAATCAAGCCGGCCGTGAACAGATCGGAGCGCTGGTCGAGGTCCTTGGCCAGCGCCTGCTCGGGCGACATATATTCCATGGTCCCGACCAGGGCCCCGACCTGGGTCATGCCTTCGCCTTCCATGGTGCGCGCCAGGCCGAAATCCATCACCAGAATTCGGCCGCTCAGGTCGCGCATGATGTTCTGCGGCTTCAGGTCGCGGTGAATCACTCCTGTGCCGTGCGCGGCCTCCAGGGCCTGGCAGACCTGGCGCATAATCTCCACCGCTTCTTCGGGAGAAAACTTTTTCTTCTCATGGATGAGCGTGCGAAGGTCCTCGCCCTCGACAAACTCCATGGTGATGAACTTCACGCCATCGGCGTCCCCTAAGTCGAAGATTCGGATGACGTTCTTGTGCGTCACTTGCCGCGAAAGCAGAAGTTCCTGCTTGAAACGGGCCAGCATGGAAGGGTTGGAGGCCAGTTCGGGCCGGATCAGCTTTAGAGCGACGGAGCGGTCCAGTTCCCGGTCACGGGCTTTGTAGACAGCCCCCATCCCGCCCTCGCCGAGGAGTTTCTCGATCTCATAGCGACCGCCCAGAACGTCGCCGGGCTCAAGTAAAGGAGCGGCAATCGGGACTCGCGTGGCTCTCTTCGGAAGAGGGGGCAGCGGGGGCAGCATGCCCTCGATCACCGTGGCATCGGGATCCACGAATGTCGCCCCGGGATCAGACGACGGCTGGCCAAAATCGATCAACGTGGGAGCATCCGAGTCGGCGGGAGGATTGGTGCCAGAACTGTCGCCCTTTACAGGCGCACCCACGGCTCCGTCTCTCGTAGCCCCAGGTCGCGCAGCTTTTCCGCGATCCTTTGGATCGAAGCTCGGGTTCCCATCTTGCATGTATCGGCCTATCCGGGGGGAAAGTGAAACGCCGCACCGCGTTTCAGGAAGAATCCGGAAAAGTATATAACGGCGCAGGCCTTGATGCAGCACGAAAGGTGGGTTTTTCGTTCCCATCTTGGATCGTTCTCGAAACTATTAATCCTTAGTACAATCCGTGGCGCGGGTGACGCTGCTCCTGCTTCCACGAGATTCCGGGGAACTCATGAGCCGGGACCATGAGCCAAGACCATGAGTCAAGACAATGATCTGCTGTTCGGCCTGATCGCCGTTCAAACCGGCGCCGTAGAGCCCGATCAACTGGCCCCGATTCTGGCCCAGTGGTCGAGCGATCGAAGTGTCAGCCTGGCTGACCGGCTTGTCAACGGCGGGTGTTTGACGCTCGAGCAGAAGAATCAGGTCGAGAGCCTTGTGGCGCAGGAGATACAGAATCACGAAGGAGATCCGGAGGCTACGCTTGCGACCGCAATCGATGGCCGGTTTCTCGATGCGGTCCGCGACGTCAATCCGGAGATCGGTAAAGAACTGGCTCGATTGGCTGGAAGTTTCGGCTTACCGGAAAACTATCAGCTGCTCGGGTCTCCCAGACCGACCAGCGACGAGAGTGCGACTCGCTATACGCGCACGCGCCTTCACGCCAAAGGAGGCATGGGACAGGTCTGGGTGGCGCGCGATCAGTCGCTCGGCCGGGAGATCGCGTTAAAAGAACTGCGGCCCGACCAGAAGCACAACTCGATTCTGCTGTCGCGCTTTCTTTATGAGGCCAAGATCACGGCGCAGCTCGAGCACCCCGGCATCGTCCCCGTATATGAACTTGGTGGCGGGCCGCTGCCTTTCTACACCATGCGCTTCGTCAAGGGACGAACCCTCAGCGAAGCGACCCGCGCTTATCACAAGTCTCGCTCCGCAGGAAATGTCGATGCTCTTGGTCTGGCGAATCTGCTGAACGCCTTTGTCGGAGTCTGCCACGCGATAGCTTACGCACACTCGCGAGGTGTCGTTCACCGTGACTTGAAGGGCCAGAACATCGTTCTCGGCGATTTCGGCGAAGTGATCGTGCTGGACTGGGGCATCGCCAAGGAAGTAGGTGCAGAAGCCGAAGTTTCTCCCGCGGAGAATGCCAGCGAATTCGATTCCTCGAAGCCACATGCGCCCGTCATCCCGCAAGCACACCACGACAGCGCGGCAGAGATGGCCACGGTCGATTCCTACGAGCCTTTGCCTTCGGCTGGCGCTAGCTCGGGCACGCCCCACACGCCTCCACGATTCGAGTCGGGCGCCGGGTCGGAGGCGACCATGCAGGGCGAACTTCTCGGGACTCCCGGCTTCATGGCGCCGGAACAGGCGAGCGGCCGGCTCGACCAGATCGATCAACGGACCGATGTTTACGGCCTGGGTGCGGTTCTCTACGAGATTCTTACCGGCGTGCCTCCATTCGAAGGCAAAAAGACAGTGGAGATTGTGCAGCAGGTCCAGCGGGAAGCTCCCAAGACGCCGCGGGAACGCAATCCCTCCGTGAGCTTTGCGCTTCAAGCGATCTGTCTGAAGGCCATCTCAAAGCGGAAAGAGCAGCGTTACGCGTCGGCGACGGAGCTGGCCCAGGAGGTTCAGCGCTATCTCGCCGACCAGCCCGTGGAAGCTTTCCCTGAACCCTGGTCCACGCGCGCTCTGCGGTGGGGGCGAAAGCATCGCGTCTCGGTAGCGACTGGTCTCGGCCTGCTCTTCACCACGACCGTCGCGTTAGCAGTGGGCACGGTCCTGGTTTCGCGCGAGCGCAATGAGGCCAAGGTTCAGGGGCATGAAGCGCGACAGGCGGTCGACGACATGTATACCAAAGTCGCGGAGAACTGGCTGGAGGATAGGCTCGATCCGCTGCAGAAAGAATTCCTCGCGAAGACGCTGACCCACTATCAAACCCTGACGGATGAGGCGGCGGACAGTCCTGAAGTCAAACTCGAGCACGGGCGCGCTTTCCAGAGAATGGGCGACATCAATCGCAAGCTTGGCGATCTCGACAAGGCCAACGACAACTATCAGCGGGCCCTTCAAATTCTCGAACCTTTGCATTCCTCCGAACCTGATAATGGCGATGTGCGCCGTGCGCTGGCGCTGACCCAAACCCGCCTGGGCGATCTGATGCTGCGCCGCGGGCAAAACGATCAGGCCAAGCCTCTATACCAGGGAGCGCTTACGCTGGAGCAGGCCGCAGCGTCGGCACCCAACTCCGCGGACGACGATCGCTGGCTGCTGGCGCGCACGCTCAAGAGCCAGGCGGACCTTCTACGGCTGAAGGGCGATTTCACCGGCTCGCGTGCGGTGTATGAGCAGGCCATCGGCACGTCGGGAAAAAACACGACTGCTTCCGCGCCGAGCGATGTCCGCAACGAACTGGCTCTCGCCCAGAACGCACTCGGACAATTGTTGCTGGATATGGGCGATGCCAAACAGGCGGAGAGCGAGTTCCGTGATGCCATTGCCGTGCTGAATCCGCTGGTCACGGAATTCCCGACCATCCCGAGATTCCGGGAATCGCTGGCTACCGCGAGCAACAGCCTGGGATTGATCGAGGCAGGAGACGGCCGCACGGCCGACGCCGAGCTGCAATACCGGCGCGAACTCGCGGAAGTGGAACGCCTCTCGCAGGACTTTCCTGACCGTCCGGAATACAAGCGGGAGTTGGCTCGCGCCTCGATGAACCTCGGCAATCTTCTTGAGTCCGGGGGGCGGCTCCCTGAGGCCCAGAGCTTGCTGCGCCGCGCGATTGTCTTGAACAGCGCACTGATGGATAAGCAGCCCGCCGATGTTCAGGTGCGCCTCGATCTAGCCAAGTCGCGAACCAACCTGGGCGAGTCTTTTCGCGACAACGGGCACCCCGAGCGCTCGATCGCCGAATACGAAAAATCGCGTGATCTGGCGGCAGCTCTGGTCAAACAGTTCCCCGATTCGCCGCGCTATCGGGAACAACTCGCCGGCACCGTGCTCGATCTGGCTCTGGCATACGATGCTGCGGGCAATCCTGCCGCTCAGTCGAACTATCTGGAATCGCTCAAAATCGACGAAGCGCTGGTGCACGAGTTCCCCGACAATGCCAACTACAAAGTTGCAGAGGGTCTTTGTCTGATGGACCTGGGAGCCTATGTCAGGGAATCGAACCGGAATGATGAGGCGGAATCTTATTACCTCCGCGCCCTGGCCGTGTTGAAGGATGTTCCCACGGACCAATCGCTTCGTCAGCAAGCCGGCCTCTACAGCAATCTCGGCGACCTGCGCCATGACATGAAAAAGCCGGGAGCCGAGGAAGCATTGCTCCAGTCGATTGCGATCTCGGAAAAACTGGTTGCCAGGAAGCCGCCGGCGCGCGGCGACCGTACGTATCTGGCCATTGCGCAGAACAACCTCGGCGAGGCCCTCAAAGACACGAACCGAACGGACGAAGCGGGGAAATACCTGGACTCGGCTATCGCAGGATTCGACAGCCTTGCCAGGGAGAGCCCGAAAGCGGTCGACATTCAGGATTACCTGGGATACTCGCTAGAGACGCAGGCAGAGTTAATGGAGAAAATCGGCCAACCGGAGAAGGCAAGGAAGTCGATCGAGGCAGCGGTCCAGCATCAGCAGAACGCGGTAACTCTGAGCGACGGCAAAGTGGCGGGCTATCGCGTCGCGCTGGCCGGCCATCTCGGCCTTCTAACGAAAGTCTGCATTGAGCTGCATGCCTATGACGATGCCCTGCGCGCCGCGGTTGAAATGTCCAAGGCGCCGCCGGTTTCAGGACATGCGTTCACGGACCCAGCCAAGCTCCTGGCCCACGGAATGGCGGCCGTTGCCGAGGACCCTCATCTGAATGCGGCGCAGCGCGAAGAAATAACCCGGCAATATACTGGAGAGATCGCTTTGCTGCTTCGCCAGGGACTGGACGCGAACCCTAAGATTCGAGACAAGATTAAATCCGATCCGGAACTCTCGCCGATCCTGGCGCGTCCGGAATTTCAGAGCCTACTCGGCGCATCGGCGGCACCCGCACCAACTACGGCTCATTGAGTCGGCGGACGTTAGGACCGACTCCACTGATTGGGATTCGCTGGACTCAAGGCCGCGAGATTTGTCTTAATAGAACATGATTATGAGCAAGGTCCTTGCATTTCTTTTCTTTGTTTTTGCGCTGACGCCGGCGCTGCCCGCGTGGGCCCAGCAACCGCACCCGATCCTCGCCATCGGTTCGCCGGCTCCGAATTTCGAACTGCCGGGCGTGGATGGAAAGATTCACAAGCTTTCGGACTACGCGTCCAGTCCGGTCCTCGTCGTAGTGTTCATCTGCAATCATTGCCCGATTGCGCAAATGTATGAGCGCCGCGTCGCGCAGCTGGCCGAGGATTACAAGGATCGTGGCGTCGCGGTGGTTGCGATTCAGCCGAACGATCCTACAGCGATCCGGATCGACGAACTGGACTCCTCCGACATCAGCGACAGTCTCGAAGAGATGAAGATTCGAGCCCAGTACAAACATCTGACCTACCCGTATCTTTACGATGGCGAAACGCAGTCGGTAGCCGAAGCCTACGGCCCGCAGGCCACGCCTCACGTATTCGTCTTCGATCAGGATCGCCATCTTCGTTACGAAGGCCGCATGGACAACAGCTATCGCATCGAAATGGTGAAGACCCGCGAGGCTCGCGACGCCGTCGACGCGATCCTCGCGCACCGCGAAGTGGCTGTGACGCACACGGGCGTTTTCGGTTGTTCGACCAAGTGGAAAGAGAAGCAGGCTTCGCGTCTCGAGGCCCTTCGGAAGATCGAAGCTAAACCCGTGCAACTAGAGATGGCGACGGCTGCAGACTTGAAGGCGCTGCGGGCAAATCCGACCGGCAAAACTTTGTTGGTCAGTTTCTGGGCAACCTGGTGCGGTTCGTGCATCCACGAATTCCCCGACTTCGAGGATACGTTCCGAATGTATGGCGTGCGCGATCTGGAGTTAGTCACGGTAGCGGCCAACATGCCGGACGAAAAAGGCACCGTAATGCGGATACTGGAGAAGATGCACGCCACCAGCCGAAATCTGCTCTTCGCCTCCGACGATACCGCCGCGCTGCAGGCTGCTTTCGACCCCAGTTGGGAGTCGGCCGTGCCTTATACGGTCTTGATCGCTCCGAACGGAAAAGTCCTCTACCAGAAACAGGGATCGGTGGACATTCTGGAGCTGCGAAGAACCATCCTGGCGAATCTGCCTTCGGACTATGAGGGCTTTAATCAGTACTGGTCAGGGCAGTAAACGTCGTCCTGACCGACCTCGGGTCCGACAAAAGCCGGTCCCCGGCTATTTTTCCTGAAACGGTAAGCGCCCTTCCTGCACTATCCCTATACGTGGAGGACATCGCTGGTAGAGCGATTGAGCCACAGTTCAGGAACCCAGCCTAGCAACCACTGGCTGGGGTTCTCTTAGGTGCCGGAGCCGGTCCGGGGGGAATCGGCTCTGGCGCTTCTGTATGCGGAGCTACGCGAGAAGACCCCCGGTCCGTTGACATTGAATTCGGCTTCACAGGAGTCCCTCTGCCTGGTGCATAACGCTCGCCCCATCCCGCGCGGCCGCTACTCGGTTCTCAGGCGCCTTGCCTCGCCCGCGCCCAAGCCGGAAAACGCCAACGGCGGGCCGCCTGCGGTGCTACACTTTCCGGCACCTCAGAATGTGCGGGGCCGGGCCTTGGAGTTCCAATCTTTTGACGAGTCTTACCTTTCCCGCCTGCAGTCGGGAGACTTCCGCACGCAGGAGAATTTTTCTGCTTACTTCGGCGCGTTGATCAAGATAAAACTGGGCTCCCGCCTGAAGTCGCCAGAAGCGATCGAGGACGTGCGGCAGGAGACCTTCGCCCGTTTTTTTGCTGCCCTGCGCGAAGGCAAGATTCTTCAGCCCGACCGCCTGGGATCGTTTGTAAATTCGATCTGCAACAACGTCCTGCTGGAACACTACCGGTCTGGCGCGCGGAACACTCCGCTGGACGAGGATGAAGAAAAGAATTTCCCGGCCCTGGAAGTCGATCTGCTCGCCGATTTGAGCGCGAAAGAGAGAGAAAAGAAGGTACGGGAGATTCTGGAGAAGCTCTCCGAACGCGACCGGCGGTTGTTGCGCGAGGTTTTTCTCGAGGAACGCGATAAGGAGGAAGTCTGCCGCGATTTTGGCGTCGATCGCGAGTATTTGCGCGTGCTGTTACACCGTGCCAAGCAAGCATTTAAATCGTCGTATCTGAAGCATTCGGGGCAGAAACCGCCCGATTTCGCTTCAGCCTGAGGTAGTTGCCATGCTGCGAAGCACTCATTATTTACGAGGGAGATTTTAACCATGGACCACACCACGGTGGTTCGGACAAAAATGACGGAGAGATATCTGCTCGCCGAACTCGATGCGGAGGCGCGCGAGGCATTCGAAGAGCACTTCTTCGACTGTCCGGAATGCGCGCTCGATGTTGGCGCCGGAGCCCAGTTTGTGGCCCACAGCAAAGTCCTGCTGGCGGAGAGTTCCGCGCCGGTGCCGGTTCCTGCGACTCCTGAGCGCGGCCACCAGGGATGGTTCGCGTGGCTGCGTCCGGCGTTTGCCGCTCCCGCGCTCGCGCTTCTGCTGTTGGTCGCCGGATATCAGAATCTGGTGACGCTTCCCAGGCTGCGGTCTGACGCCAGCCAGCCTCAGGTTTTGCCGTCCACGTCGGTGAGTGTTGAGACCTACGGAGGCGGCTCTCCTACTGTCGTGCCAGGAGGCAAAGGACTTGTTCTGTTTGTGCGCACTCCTCTGGATGGTTTGTATGCGCGGTACACGGCGGAGTTGCATAGTCCTGGCGGAAAGCTGGAAGGCTCATTCGCGATCGCCGCGACGCCCGGTCAGGATCAGTGGACGGTGGTGATCCCATCAGTCCCGCGAGAAGCCGGGATCTACACCCTAGCGGTTCATGGAATCACTGCTGCAGGAGAGAGCAAAGACCTCGGGAATACGTCGTTCGAATTACAAATTCAGAGATGAGTTAGAACGGAGAGAGGTAAACTATGGCCACTATGACGGAAACCCCAGAGACGGTTGGCACAGTCACACCCACTCACGAATACCATGCCAAGGCGCACGTGCTCAGCGGAGAGCTGCAGCGCCCGATCGAGCAGAAAATCGAACAGCAGGCGCCCGTTACCTTGAGCGACCGCCGGGGCGGGCACCTGACCCGCACCGAGGAAGACGTCAGCATTGAGGGATTGATTACCTACGCCAAGGGTTACACGCGGGTGTCGGGCTCTCGCAGCCTCAAGCATAACGGATGGGTGACTCTCTCCGCCTCGATCATGGAAGGCCTGAACGTTTTCGAGATCATCACGGCGGACCGCGTGGTGTCGCAGGTCTCGACCGACCACGCCTACGACAACGGCCATTTTCCGCGCGTGACTTTCCTCGGCACGCAGTTCAACAACCTGCGCGTCAGCGGCTTTCCGGTCGAGTTGAAGGTCAATCTCGACATCTGCGGGGAGAAACCCGCCGGTGGCAAGTCCTATCTGCAGGATCGCGCCTTTCTCGATGCGGTGCGCCAGCAGACCGAAAAAATTGCCCGCGCCAGCGGCCTTCCCAAAGAGTTGCGGGAACAGTACGATAAGAAGCTCACCTACGTCGACGAACTTATCAGTGCATCCGACATTCCTGACCCAGGCGTCCACAGGCCCGTTACATGTTCCGTAGTCCAGAGCATCGGCCCGATTCCGATCCGCGGAGTGCAGTCCTTCGGACACATTCTCGTGATTCCGGAATTTGGCACCGTCTCGTTGGGCGAAGTCGAAGTCGGCGAAAAGCAGTACGAGAAAGACGAGAAGCCCTGCGTCTACTTCACTCTGACGGGAGTGCAGGCGAACCTGGGTTGCGTCGGTCAGGGAAATACGAGTGCAGCCAGCTCAACGGCAAATGGGCGCCACAATCCCTAGCCTTAGTACTCGCCCTCCTTGCTGTAGGATGTGGAACCTCGTGCGGTCGGCGCGGACTCTCTGCGCGACAAACGTTCGAGCATGCGAACGAGGAGTTCCTACGCGGCAACCTAAAGCAATGTGAGAATGAGGCGAAACAGGGCTTCGAGACGTACGTTCATTCAAAGCCCGATCTCGCTTGGCAGTTCAGAATCCTGGAGGCAAAGGCGGCGCTGTGGGGAGGGAGATACTCCGATGTCGTGGGGATCCTCCAATCCGTGCCAGCGTCTAGCGACCGTCCAGATCTTGCGGTCCCCAAGCTCACTCTGGAGGGGATTGCCGACGTCAATACTCACAGGTTCGCTGAAGCCGAGCACCTTCTGGAAGATGTTGCGAAGCTTTGTGACGCCTCGGACAATGCAAATTGCGGATACGCGCTCCAGGGTCGTGGTCTTTTAGCCAGCGAACGAGCTGAGTCAGCCTCCGCGGAACATTTCTACGATCTCAGTCTCTCCTTTGCCCGAAACCACGCTGACTCTTTTCTCGAAGCGGATTCATTACTCAACTTGGGCGCCGAATCGCTCACGATGGGGCGTTTTGATGAGGCAATCGATCGATCAGAAGCTGGGTACGAGGTCGCGAACATCGCCGGTGCCGAGATTCTCAAACTCATTACCCGAGGGAATCTCGGCTGGGCCCACTACAGACTCGGCGATTTCGACATGGCTCTTGATTTGTTCCTTGAGGCCGAAAAGCGCGCCGGTGACCTCAACGATTTTGTCGACCAGGGCGCGTGGCTGACCGATGCGGGCTATGTTTATCTCGGCCAGCGGAGATTTGATCTAGCAGAACAGTCGTTCCGCAGCGCATTGGACCTTGAGAAACGTACAGATAGCAAAGAGGAGATCTACAACGCGCTGCGCGCGCTCGCACGGCTCGCCTTACAGACAGGTGATCCGGATAAAGCGAGCGACTATGCCGGGCAGGCCCTGAAGATCGCTCGCGAAAGTGGCAACCACGTTGATGAACTCTATCCCATGTTGGTTCAGGGGCAGCTCGCGGCGAATCGTCGCGACACTGCCAAAGCGCAGCAGTTTTTCGAGGCGGTCGAGAACGATCATGCCTGCCCTGTCTTTCTGAAGTGGGAAGCCCAACACTCGCTGGCGCAGCTCTATGAAGATGGAAAGCAACCGGACGCAGCGGACCACGAATATCGCTCCGCTCTCGCGACCTTTGAAGCGGCCCGGGCCACGGTTCGTCACGAAGATGCTCAACTTTCTTTTCTGACGAATGCAGCGCACATTTACGACGACTACGTCCACTTTCTCGTGGCCCGCGGCAAAACGGACGACGCCCTGCGTTGGGCCGACTACAGCCGGGCTCGCACGCTCAACGAGGGATTGGGCCTGCTCTCGAAGGCAGCCTTGAAACGCGGCCAGGCCGGAGCTCCGCCGCTGAATGCGCGCGAGATCGCGCGCCAATCCAAAGGCGTGCTGCTGTTTTACTGGCTGGGCGAGAAGCAGTCGTATCTGTGGGCGATCACGCCGCAGAAGAACAGCTTGTTTACGCTGCCTCCCGGCGCGGAAATCGATGCCCTGGTGCAGCGCTATCGCCAGGCCCTGAATGGTCCGCAGGATGTTCTGGAATCGAGTGAGGATGGTCGTGCACTTTATCGCACGCTGGTCGCGCCGGCGAGGTCGCTGCTGGCCGACAACGCGAAGGTTTTCGTCATTCCCGACGGCAGTCTGAACAATCTGAATCTCGAAACGCTGATCATCTCAGAGCCGAAGCCTCACTTTTGGATCGACGACGCCGACGTCGCGAACGCCAGCTCTCTTCGTCTGCTGGCAGCGTCTCTTGCTCGCGGAAATGCGCGCGGGCAAAAGCGGCAGCGCAGGCTTCTTCTGGTTGGCGACAGCATCGCGCCAAGCCCGGAATATCCTGAACTGCCGCACGCGGCCGAGCAGATGGCGGACGTGGCGAAGCACTTTCCCGCGCCACAGGAGCAGGTCTTCCAGAGGGCCGGAGCGACTCCGGCAGCGTATCTTGGCAGCGATCCTGCCCGGTTTTCCCACATTCATTTTGTCGCACACGGCACGGCCAGCCGCCTGAGCCCGCTCGACTCCGCAATTGTGCTCTCGAAGGGCCCCGGCGAAAACGACTCTTTCAAGCTTTATGCGCGCGAAATTGTTCATCACCGGTTGCAGGCCGACCTGGTCACGATCTCCGCCTGTTATGGCGCTGGTCAACGCGCCTACTCCGGTGAGGGACTGGTAGGACTCGCCTGGGCTTTCCTGAGGGCCGGAGCCCACAACGTGATCGCCAGCCTTTGGGAGGTCACCGATGCGTCGACCGAACGATTGATGGACCGCTTCTACGACGAATTGGACAAGGGCGCCAGTCCGGATGCTGCTTTGCGCGCGGCCAAACTCTCGTTGCTCCACGGCAGCCTGTACCACAATCCGTTTTACTGGGCGCCGTTTCAGCTCTACACCGGCTCCTGACTGCACGCCATCGGTCGAGTCAAAGTGGATCCTAAGTCCTGTCATCAATACTGAAGCCCGCCTGGCTCGTGTCGTGCCGGGCGGGCTCTGGTCTCCGATGAATTCGACGCCTATTTATCTATGCTGCTTTCTTCTGCTTCGCCTTCCAGGCAGCCCAGCGCGCCTTCTGCGCCGCCGCAATCTTTCGGCGAGCCGCTGCCGACATCGTGCGCTTTGGCTTGATTGCACGGGCCTGAGCCTTTGCTGTTCGCTTCGCCCAGCGCGCCTTCTGCGCGATGCTGATCGCCCGGCGGCTGGCGGCGGACATCGTGCGGTGTGGCCGGGAAGAAGCGCTCTGGATTGTCCCTGAACCGTTGCTGGAACTAAGTCCGCGAAGCGCACTGATTGCGGCGTCCAGCCGGCCGAGTTCCGATTGAACCTGCTTGCGTTGGGTTTGTAGTTGATTGACGATACTTGACAGATTCTGCATGTGTTACCCCCTCACACGACAATCTTAGCAGGACAAATCAGCGTTCAGGACACGTTTTCGACCTTTTCGTTCAAGCTGATCTTAGTGTCCAGCTTAGTCGGTCGCAGTCAACGACAGCGGTGATATGCCGGATACCTTAAGAAACGTTTTTGAATCACTTGGCGCTATCATGGCAGGTTGATGCGGGAGAGTGTGCGAGCCCGTTGGTGACGCGGCGCAGTAGCCAACGTCTTAGTATTTAGAATGTTGCGCGCGAGGTATGGATGGCTCCGGTTCTGGTCTGGCTGATTCTTTTCCTGTGCCTGTTAATCTCGCTCGTCAAGTACACGCTCGCGCTGATTCTGAAATGGTCGGTTCCAGGAGCGAGAGTCGAGAAAGATTACACTTACCAGCCCACGGTGAGTGTGCTGATGCCCTGTTTCAACGAGGGCAAGACGGTCTACGAAACAATCGAAAGCATCAGCAACAGTAACTATCCCAACGAGAAGTTTGAAGTGATCGCGCAAGACGACTGCTCGGTCGACGACAGTTACGAGTGGATGCTCAAAGCGCAGCGCGACTTTTCCAACATCAGAGTCAGGGTAGGACGGAATACGGTGAACAGCGGGAAGGCGCGCACCGTTTGCAATGCTCTGCAACTCTCCACGGCAGAGTTGATTATCTCGATCGATTCCGATTGTATCTTTCACACCGACGCGATCCGGGAGCTGGCAGCTTGTTTCTCGGAGCCTAAGATCGGCTCCGTGGGCGGGCGAGTCGGAGTAAGAAATCCTAACGAGAACGCCATTACCGCCATTCAGACATTTATTTACTACGCGGCGTTCCAGCTCTATAAGGTTCCCGAGAACTGGACGCGCAGTGTCGGCTGCATCAGCGGATGCCTCTTTGCTATCCGGCGCGAGTTGCTGCTTGAGATCGAGCCCAAGATTCGCAGCCGGCACTGGTTCGGTATTCCGGTGAATCAGGGCGAGGACCGCTTTCTCACCCATCAGACGCTGCTGCGCGGATACGGAACTTACATCAATAACGATGCGTTGTGCTGGACCACGGTCCCTTCCACGTTGCCGGATTTGTTCAAGCAGCAGCTGCGCTGGAAGCGCAGCATCGTGCGCGATCTTTTCTACACGCTCCGAACGTTGCCCCAGCACGTCTGGACTCTGCACCCGAATACCGTGCTTACCCTAGTTCTGACACCGCTCGGCGCGTTGCTCGGGTTACTCGTGGTTATTACGATGATGTCCGGAAATCCGATGGAGATGGCCGGCCCAGGGCCGCTGATCGGATATCTCGCGATTGCGGCGATTCTCGGTTGGGTGATCAGAAAGTACAGCACTCGCGAAGCGGTGAACAATCCGCTCGCCTTCGGAGCTTACCTAGCGTGGTCGGTCGTCAGCAGTCTATTTCTAACGACGCTGGCTCTGTGCACTCTGGACTCCAGAGACTGGGGTACCCGCGTCAAGGAACAGGAGGTAAGCGATGGCGACGCAAGTCGTCAAGAAAGTACCTGAAGCGAAAGCTTCCGTGATCCAGCCGATGCTCTACAAATCGGTCGTCACGGTCTACCGCATCTTTGCGATCGTAACGCTCTATCTTGTGCTCGCCGGAGTGCTGGCATACGGCTTCGTTATGGGCTTCTACGCCCTGAATACTTCCTGGGCCGCGCCGATAATCCTTTCACCGGCTGACGACAAGAGCCTCGATTTCACCGAGAAGCTGGTGACCAGCCGGCAGACGCTGGAAGATCTGAACGTCGACAAGAAAAAGCTGGAAGACGGCGTGGCGGAGATGAACAAACACCGCGCCGCGCTCGAGGCTCTCGAGCCCGAACTTCGGACCGCCATCGTTCGCGAAAAACAACACGACCAGGCCACTGGTCCGGAGCTGGAGGAACTCGACAAGCAGAAGCAGGCCGACAATGTAAAAACGCAGGCGGTCATGGCGCAAGTGAAAGAAGTGGAAGCCGAGATCGACAAGGATCTCGCAGCCGGCCTCATCACTAAGGGAGACGCCGCTACGCAGCGCGCCGCGCTGAACCAGGTGCAGAGCGCGTATACCGATAGCAAGATCGGAGAAGTCCTGTTGACCGACAACATCCTGGAGAAAACTACGACCGACACGAAATCACTGGACGTGCTCGACAAGCAAGCCGAATTGATATCCGAAATTGCGCAGCTTGATATCGCGGTCGGTGTGGCGCAGAAGCAGATTTACGAAGAGACGAAACAGATTGCCAGCCTGAAGCAGGCGCTGGCGACGGCGAAGCAAACGCCCTATTACCTCAGCGTGTCCGGAAATAACGCCGTGAACTTCGCCTTCGTGCCCTACGACAATCAGAACAGTGCCGCGGTCGGCAGTGCAGTTTACGACTGTTATCTGAACATGGTTCTTTGTCGAAAGGTGGGCACGGTCAAGCAGATTTTTGCCGGTGAAGAACACGCCATCCATCCCATTTTCAGAACCGACATCCGCGGCTTTTTAATCCAGATGCAACTGGATCATGCAGAATCCGCTAAGTCGAAAACCGTGTTCCTCAACCGCAAGCCGCTGTTCTTCTGATCTTCTTCCCATCACTTTGTTCCCAGGAGATGCTAGATGCCCTCGAACCAATTCAGGCCTGTGACAAAGCCTCAGGTATCCAAAGCGAAATTCGGCGCGGGCGTGGCGATCGCCCTGTTGCTGATTTCCGCCGCCTTTGCCGACGACACAAAAAGTGCGGACTCGCAGGCTTATTGCAAGTACGTCACCGAGCAGGCCGCGGCGCAGCGCTATCTGTTGCTCGTGCCTGACGCCATTGGAGGCATCACTCAGCCCAACACCGGCTTGCCCACGCAGTTAGTGTGGGGACTCTCCGGCAGCCTCTCCAATGTGCGCAAGGCAGGACTCACGATGGATGCAGCGCGAAAAAACTGTGACCTCTACGGCGCCACGACTTCGGCTCAGCAGGATGTGCAATATGCTTTGCCCAGCCTGGAGAAACAGGCGCTGCAACACAGACTGCAGCTGATTCAGCAGGCCTCAGAAAGCCTGGACTCGCTCATCGACACGACCAGAAAAATGGTGGACTCGCAGAACATGACCCGCCCCATGGCGTTCACCCTGCAAACCACGAGAATCAAGCTGGACGCCGATCGAGCCGACACGCGGTCGAAAATTGTCGGACTCTACACGCCGCAACTGAGCGACCGGCCGCTGAAGGAACTCGTCGCCGAGAAACAGAATCGAGAAGCTACTGTGCAAAAAGCCCTCGACAAACTCAATCGCCAGAATGACTGGGACGTCGCGCTTTCGGTCGGTGCTCACCAGCAGATCAATCCGCTGATCGACAGCAGGGGAGCTTACGGCGAGGTTACCGTGAGCTATAACCTCGCCAGCCACACCATCAACAAGCATCTGGACCGGACTGCGGACGCGTACGACGATTGGAAAAAAGTCCAGGAAGGCGATGTCATCCGCAATGCCGACGTTCTTAAGCAGCAGCTGGTTGACAGCATTTCGGTGCAGGACGGCCGGCTCAAAGCGCTGCAGGAAGAGCAGAAGGGAATCGAGAGCAACCTGCAAATAGTAGGCGGGGCAGAGACCAGCGCGGCGCTCGACTTCCGCAATCAGCTGACCACAGCCCGGTTGCTGCTGGAGATTGAGATCGGCGACGCCAGTTTTCGACTGGATCGATTGCGGGAATTTCTGGCGAAGAATTTCTGAGCGGAGAAAGCTCGCTCGCCGATACTACGGCGCTAAGACGACCGATTACTTCAATCCCAGCCCGCCGTTGAAGTGTTGAATGACTCCATAACATTCGCACGCGACTTCTTCGAGACTCTTTCGGTTCAATATTTTCAGAGTGCCACGCGAGCTTTCGATCAGCCCCGCGTTTTCCAACGCTCCGGCGGCCAGGCTCACGCTGGACCGCCCCGTACCGAGCATCTGCGCCAGAAATTCCTGGGTAAGCGGTAGCAGATTGGAATCCACGCGGTCCTGGCACATCAGCAGCCAGCGGGCCAGGCGTTGTTCGATTTCGTGCAGCCGGTTGCAGGCGGCAAGCTGGGCAACCTGCATACCCTGCATCAACCCGAAGCGGCTGAGTTCTGCGCGCAGTGACGAAGCGCAAGCCAGGACATCCTGAAAAACATCGGAGCGCATGCGCAATCCGCGGCCTGACATTTGCATGATCGCCCGAAACGTCCCGCGCTGCAGCCCTACCGTCAAGGCCATTCCGACCATCCCTTCCTTGCCGGTAATGCCGACCTCGACGCTTCTTCCGTCGCGACTCAGGGCCACGATCGAGGCCATGCCCTCGTTCAGGAAATAGGTGAAATCGATTTTTTCTCCGGGCTCGTGCAGAATTTCGAATTGCGGCAGTTCCACCGGCTCCAGGTTTGGGCGAAGCAGGTTGTACTCCTCGTCGGGCAACGAAAGCAGAATCACATTGCTTACCGCTTTTCCCGCTGCGTCGGAACGGGCGCCCGAATGGAGCGGGGCGAGTTTAATGGGAATGCGCGTTCGCCTGACGATTATGTTTTCCTTCCCGAAAGTAGTTGCCATACCGGTTGGATGCGATCGACCATTTCGGATTGATCCTGAAAACATGTAGTTCAGCCATCAATCTCACCGAGTTTCGAGCAGATAAGACGGGAGCCGGGACGCAAGGAATTCCCCGAGATATTTGCCCGCCAGCCTGACCCGTCGCCAGACATTTCTTTACAAACGAGACATTTCTTTACGAGATTTCGCTACAACGAGTGGCAATATGGATTGAGTCGTCGCGCGGAAAAAGTTAGCCGCCTGGAGTCGTAGAAGGTTCGCGCTCGTGCAACCGCTCTTCCTTGGCTTCGAGAACGCGATTTAGTTCTTTGACCAGATCGAGAAATTTTTCCCGATCCTGTTCCACCGTGATAAGCGAGCACAGCTCAAGAATGCGGTCGCTGTCGGTTTTGTTCATGAAACGGCGGTATTACAACATCGGCGATATCCTGTATGTTCGATGTCGAACACTGTAGAAGGCGCAGGGCAGCTGCTTCGAAATTACCTTCGCCTACGCTGGGAACAGTTTGTGGCTGCAACCTGACCGCAGGGTTGCCGCATCATTTGTGCGGTGCCGCCGTTTCCTTACCGTTCCCAGGTCGAGCCGTTCGTGCCTGCGGGAATCCATTTTCCACGGATATAATCTTGAGCAATTCGTAGCCGTTACAGGAGAGTCCTTTGACCGTTGACACGAATGAACGGCCCCTCGTCGATTCGAACCCTGAATTTCCGGCGCACGATACTTCCTCGCAAGGCCACGGAGCCGGGCGGATCATCCTATGGACATTGATTTTGCTTGTCCTTGTTCTCGCCGTCGTTCTGCTATGGAGGCACTACAAGGAGGCGAAGAAACCGCCGGCGGCGCCGCCGAAAATCACGATCACGACCGCGACCGCTCAAAAAGGCGACATCGGTGTTTACCTTGACGAGATCGGTACGGTCACTCCGGAATACACCGATTCGATCACCAGCCAGGTGAACGGGCTCGTCGTCGCAGTGCATTTTACCGAGGGCCAGACCGTGCGCAAGGGCGATCCGCTGATCGATATTGATCCGCGGCTGTACCAGGCTAGTCTGTTGCAGGCGCAGGGGGCGCTTGAGCGCGACGAGAACGTGCTGGCGCAGGCGAAGATGGATCTCGAGCGCTACCGCGCCGCCTGGGCCCGCAACGCCATCCAAAAACAACTTCTGGATGATCAGGAAAAGTTGGTGCTGCAGGACGAAGGCACGGTAAAGAACGATCAGGGAACGGTGCAGTTCGACCAGGTGCAACTCGATTACTGCCACATCACGGCGCCCATCGCCGGACGCATGGGATTGCGGTTAGTGGATCCCGGTAACGTAGTGCAATCCTCTGGGACGACAACCCTCGCGGTCATTACACAGATTGATCCGATCACCGTAATTTTCACCATCCCCGAAGACAATCTCGGCCCGGTTGCGGCTCGACTGCATAAGAAAGCCAGGCTAACGGTCGATGCCCTGGATCGCACGGCGCAGAAAAAAATTGCCAGCGGCAGGTTATTGACTCTCGACAACCAGATCGACACCACGACCGGCACCGTGAAGGCGCGGTCAATCTTCGCAAATAAAGATGCCGCGCTCTTTCCAAATCAGTTCGTGAATGCGCGGCTGCTCGTGAATACCTTGCAGGGAGTGACTCTGGTTCCAGCCTCGGCGATTCAGCAGAATGGCCAGGCTTCGTTCGTATACGTAATTCAAAACAACGTCGCGCATATGCGCAGCGTTAAGCCCGGCGTCACCGACGGTGGTTTGACCCAAGTCGACAGCGTCAATCCCGGGGACATCGTCGCCAACAGCAGCTTCGACAAGTTGCAGGACAACATTGCGGTCGCCGTGGCACAGGACAAAGAAAAAGGTTCGAAGCCGGCTCCAGCCAGCACCAGCGGGAGCAGCGCTCCGTGAGTCCATCTCGTCCGTTCATCCTGCGGCCGGTTGCTACCTCTTTGCTGATGGCGGCAATCATGCTGGTCGGGATTGTGGGCTATACCCAGTTGCCGGTTTCGGCGTTGCCCGAGGTCGACTATCCCACGATTCAGGTGCTTACGTTTTATCCCGGAGCCAGCCCTACCGTGATGGCAACCACGGTGACCGCTCCGCTGGAGCGCCAATTCGGCCAACTGCAAGGACTGAGCCAGATGACCTCCAGTAGTTCCGGCGGAACCTCTGTCATCGTGTTGCAGTTCAATCTGACTCTGAATATTGATGTCGCCGAAGAAGAAGTGCAGTCCGCCATCAACGCGGCGCAGAGTCTCTTGCCCTCGATTTTGCCGGCGCCGCCGATTTACAGCAAAACGAATCCCGCCGATGCACCCGTGTTGACCCTGGCCATCACTTCAAGTTCCATTCCGCTGTCTCAAGTCGAGGACCTGGTAGATACGCGCCTGGCGCCCAAGATTTCTCAGCTCAACGGAGTGGGGCTGGTAACCATCAGCGGGGGCCAGAAGCCCGCGGTTCGCATTCAAGCCAACCCAGCGGCACTGTCCTCTTACGGCATCAACATGGAAGACCTGCGCACGGCGCTGTCCCAGGCCAGCGTGAATGCCGCGAAAGGAAACTTCGACGGGCCCCGCCAGGACTACCAGATTGACGCCAACGATCAGCTCGTGACCAGCGACGACTACCGGCAGGTCGTCGTCGCGTATCGTAACGGCGCGCCGGTAATGCTGACCGATGTCGCGCAGATCGTGAATGGTGTCGAAAATAACAATCAGGCCGCGTGGATGAATCAGACTCCGGCGGTGATCCTGAATGTGCAGCGCCAGCCCGGCGCCAACACCATCAGCGTGGTGAAGAGCATCAAGGCGCTCGTTCCCCAGCTTAAGAACAATCTGCCCGCGGGCATTCAGATAACGACGCTGACTGATCTTACGACCGCGATCGAAGCGTCGGTGTCCGATGTCGAGTTCGAATTGATGTTGACGGTCGGCCTGGTCGTGCTGGTCATTTTTCTTTTCCTGCGTAGTATTTACGCCACCATTATTCCGAGCGTCGCGGTGCCGCTGTCTCTGGTCGGCACTTTTGCGGCGATGTACGCCCTGGGTTACAGCCTGGACAACCTCTCGCTGATGGCGCTCACCATCTCCACCGGCTTCGTGGTGGACGATGCCATCGTGATGATCGAGAACATCTCGCGCTACATCGAAGATGGAGAAGCTCCGATGGAAGCGGCGCTCAAGGGGGCCGAGCAGATTGGCTTCACCATTCTCTCGCTGACCGTTTCGCTGATCGCCGTGCTGATTCCGCTGTTGTTCATGGGCGACGTCGTGGGGCGGCTGTTCCGCGAGTTTGCCGTGACTCTCGCCGTGACCATTGTTGTCTCGGCGGTGGTCTCCCTGACACTCACGCCCATGATGAGCGCGCGAATCCTGCGTCACCAGCCCAAAGAGAAGCAGGGGCGTATCTACCAGGCCACGGAGCGCGCTTTCGAAGGAATGATCGCGTTCTACGGCCGAACCCTCAAAGTTGTTCTCGAATTCCAGACGATTACTTTGTTCGTCGCGCTCGGCACGCTGCTGCTCACGATTTTCCTTTACATCGTCATCCCCAAGGGGTTTTTCCCGGTGCAGGATACGGGCGTGATCCAGGCCATTTCGCAAGCGCCGCAGACCATCGGCGCAAAGGCCATGGCAGAGAAACAGCAGGAACTGGTGAACCTGATTCTGCAGGACCAGGCCGTCGAAAGCCTGTCATCGTTTATCGGCGCGGATGGGACCAACACAACTACGAACAGTGGAAGAATCTCGATCAATCTCAAACCCCTTGACCAGCGCAAGATGAGCGCCTCCGACGTGATCCGCCGGCTCACCTCGAAACTCGACCAGGTGCAGGGCATAGAGCTTTTTATGCAGCCGGTACAGAACATTACCGTCGTCGATCGAGTGAGCCGCACCCAATATCAGTACACACTCGAAGA
>Ga0074044_10000058_pt1 | contig 107116 bp, 93 predicted proteins | sample BogForMeECP23OM1_FD_94443 | JGI IMG/M metagenome (GOLD analysis project Ga0074044, IMG submission 94443) | Bog forest soil microbial communities from Calvert Island, British Columbia, Canada - Bog Forest MetaG ECP23OM1 | ecosystem: Environmental > Terrestrial > Soil > Wetlands ...
AACTGGCGGAGAGAGTGGGATTCGAACCCACGTTACCCTTTCGAGTAAACACGCTTTCCAAGCGTGCGCCTTCAGCCACTCGGCCATCTCTCCGGCACCGTGCGCGATTACGTTGATTCTAACAGTGCAAGGACTGCCCGCGATCTGCGGATCCCTCGCCTTCGCCTTCGTTCAGGGTCGGGATGACAAATGAAAAGACTGACTGTTTTTCTTAGCTCTCCTCGGGCTTGTGCAGCTGCTGGGCGAGATAATTTTCGTAGCTCATTTCTTTAATCGCGTGCAGTTGCCCTTCCAGCCAGTCGATGTGGTGTTCTTCATCGAGCAAAATCTTCTCCATCAGCTCGCGCGAACCGTTGTCGCCGGCAGCCACACTGGCTTTGATCCCGTCGTTCAGGCGCTTCGCCGCCGTGTATTCGAGCTGCAGATCATTCTCCAGCTGCTGTTTAAGGGTTTGCCCGATGTTGATCTTGAAGTAGTCGGTCATGTTGGGAGCGCCATCGAGCAGCAGGATGCGTTCCATCAGAATTTCGGCATGCTGCATTTCTTCAATAGATTCCTTGCGGGTGTGCTTGGCCATCCTTTCATAGCCCCAGTTCTCGCACATTTCGGCATGCAGGAAATACTGGTTGATGGCGGTAAGCTCCGCTTTCAGGACTTCATTCAAAATGGCAATGACTTTTGCGTCGCCTTTCATCGTTCGCCTCTCTTGGGGGACAGTTCTCAGTTCTCAGTTCCCGGTTCTCAGTGAAAAGCTCAACAGTCCTGACTGAAAACTGGGAACTGAACAGAGAATTGTACTAGAAGAGACGAATCAGGAGCGGGATCCCGAAGCAGCGGCCACGGTATTGGGCGTTGCCGGCGCTGGTGCATGGCCGTTCGCTGGCTGTTCGGGCTGGGGTTGAGCGGACTGGGCGGGCTTTGCTTGGCCTATGCCCTCAACCACGCGGTGATTCAGGCAATACAACGCGAGTTCCAGGCGGTCGGCCACTCCGAGCTTGTCGTAAACCTTGCGGAGATAATTCTTGACCACCTGCTCGGTGGTGCCAACCCGCAGTGCAATCTCTTTGTTCTTCATCCCCTGCGTAACGCAGGAAACGATGAGCGCCTCTTTGGGCGTGAGCGACACTTTGGGACGCGAGCCTGCCGGGCGTAAGCCTTGCGTGCGATAGGCCTGCATCACCCAGCCGACCGCGCGGCTATCGAGCCAGGGTTCACCCTGGGCGACTTTGCGCAGGCATTCCACCAGCATTTCCGGCTCGACTTCGCGTGAAACGATGCCATGCGCGCCGCGCCGGAACAGCTCGAGCGTCATCTCCTGATCGGGTTCCTGGAGCACTACAACCAAACGGCAGCTCGTGTTTTGCCGGAGAAGATCGGAAACGGCATCCGCTGGATTCGGGGCCAAGGCGGCCTCTAAGATCACAATGTCGGCGGAAAACTTTTGAATGGCGGTAACGGTCTGCTCGAGACTCTCGGCCTGGCCGACAACCCGAATGTCATCCTCGAGCGCAAAGATCTTGCGCAGCCCGGCGCGGAAAATTGCCTGGGTATCGGCCACAATCACGCGGATCGTGCCTTTGCCGTTCTCGGGCTGAAGACCTTCGCCTGGCTCGACGCTGACCGAGGTGCTGACCGGGTTGCTGACCGACGAACTGCCCATCCGTCCTCTTTTCGTGCCCCTACCCGCGCGGCCGAACTTGCGCGGCCGAACTGCACAAACTACTTGCGTTCAAAACGGTACTCGTCGATAACCACGCCGACTCCACGTCGGCCACCATCTTCAAAACTGCGCACCACTCGCCCGCGGCAGTCCACTTGCACATCGGCTTCTGCGCCCACAACATCAGCGGGAAGCGAGAGCGTAAAATCGACGGCCGAACCTACGGGCACATCCGCATCCATGCGGAACAAGACGCCGTTAGCGGAAATGTTTTCGGTCTCGACCGTCTTTCCAGCGACTCCCTGGCCCGTGACTCCGGACTGGTTGACGGCCGACTTCAGAGCCACCGGCAGTTTGATGGGAAAGCGCGGCGCGCCTTGCACGTCCGCATAACCCATTCGATTCTTGCTGACATCAGCGACAGTTCCCTTGGCGGCTTCAGACACGTTTGCGACGACCTTCCTTCCGGTTCGTGCCGTGCACGACTCCGATTGAGCATGTGCGCATTTCAGGCCGAGATTACACCCCCCCATCTGCAAAGAAAAGTTACGGAAGTCATGGAACAAGGGCGGCGAAGTGCCACTGGTACAGGGACTTAGGGGCGTATCAGAGATGCTGTGTGCGCCCGCACTGCAGTGTCAGCACTTAGCACTCAGCATTTAGCGCTTAGCCCAAAATGGCTGCACTCTGGAGGTGCCTATGAAGGATTTTCATGACTTGCATGGGTGGGCACGATCTCACGGGCTCACATTGGCGATTTACGCCACGACCTTGCCGAAAAGTTAATGTCGACCGGAGAGGCTAAATGCTGAATCTTCAGAACCTTGTCGCCTCCGTAAAGTTAAACTCCCTTACCTTCATCGCCGGCACTACCATGTCGAACGATTCCTCTCCGCAGGCGCGAACCGGAACGCTCATCGCTTCCACATTCGACAGCATCGAAATCAGGCTTTCATTAAAGCGGAAATTGCGCAGTCCGCATTGCACCTTGCCGTTCTCCACCAGGAACGTGCCGTCGCGGGTCATGCCGGCCACAATCTTCTCGTAGGGATCGACTTCACGGATGTACCACAGGCGCGTAACCAGCACGCCGCGTTCGGTGGATACGATCATTTCTTCGACGCCTTGCGGCTTTTCCGGGCCGCCAAAAACAACGTTCAACGGCATCTCGCCTATCTCGTTCGGCAGGGGAAATCCATGCCCGGTGGGTTCGATGGGGCCGACCTTGCCGGCATACTCCGAATGCTTCATCTTCTGCGCGGTGGCGCGCGCATACACCACGCGTTTGACCACGCCGTTCTCGACCAAGGGCACGCTCTGGCGACGCATGCCTTCGCCATCGAATGGCGAACCGGCCTGCAGCGGGTGTGCGGCGTCATCGCTGATGTTGATATTCTCGCCAAACAGTTCGGTGCCGATCCGGTCGTTGAGAAATGAGCGTTGGTCGAGAATCGCCACGCCGCTGTAATCCCAGAACATGAAGCCAACTATATCGAGCACGGCGGCCGGTTCGAGAATGACCGTGTACTTCCCTGGCGCAATCTCCCGCGGATGGGCGGACTCGACCGCCTTTCGCGCAGCCGTCTCCGCTAGTCTCTGGGGATCGAGGTTACTCACATCGGGCGAATTCAACTTCTGCCAGCCGGAGGAATCCTCGGCCAGCATGGTGATGGAAATCTCCGCCAACGTCTGGTGATGCCAATTCGCTAACCCACGAGAGTTGAAGATTCCCTCCCGCAATTCCGAGTTTGAGTAGATGCCCGCTGTCGTCAGCTTGTGTTTGTCGGCAACGGACACGATGCGCTTCACCACCTCGGCGCGATCGGCGGGAGTAATGGCCGCGGTCCCGTCGAAGAACCGTGTGGAGCGGGCGCCCTCGCCCGCTGCATTTGCCTCCTTCGCTGTCGGCATCGGCAGCAAATCCGGATCCGGCGCCTGCACTCTCGCGAGATTCTCCGAAGCGGCAACAGTCCGCCGCAAACTCTGGTCGTCAAACTGATTGGCGGTAGCGCGCGCGGTGCGTCCGCCAAAATTCGTGCGGATCGAAACGATGGAGTTCTCTTCCTCCACATTCTGATGAATGGTGTTGTTGGCGAAACGAGTCAGGGCAAAGCGGGAGCCGGTGAAGATGGCTTCGACCTCGTCGGCGGAAGAGAAGCGCCGAATTCGGTCAAAGACTTCAGCGGATTGTTCTCGCGTAAGCAATTCCTTGATTTTCTCTGTGTCTCTGTGGTGAAACTAACTTCCCTGATACGCCGAGCCGACACGAATATTTCGGAACCGCGCCGGGCTGGCGCCGTGTCCCGTGCCCACGACCTGCTGTGGCTGGCCTTTGCCGCAGTTGGGAGTTCCCCACAACGCCCACTCGTCGCGCGAGCAGATCGCGTCCATCGAATTCCAGAACTCCGTGGTGATCCCGGAATACGAAGGATTCTTCAGCATCCGCACGCGCTTGCCGTGCTTGATCTCCCAGGCGATTTCGCATCCGAACTGAAAGTTGTAACGCTTGTCGTCAATCGACCAGGACTTGTTCGTCTCCATGTAGATGCCCTGGTCGGTCGCGGCAATGAGCTGTTCGAGACTCAACGGCTTCTCGCCCGGCAGAATGCTGACATTGGTCATGCGAATCATGGGCAACCGGTTCCAACCTTCGGCGCGCAGCGTTCCGCCGGAGCGCGCAGCCCCGATGGTGTGGGCGGTTTCGCGCGAACTCAGATACCCGGTAAACCGTCCATTGGTGATAATGGGCGTCGATTGCGCGGCCACACCTTCGTCGTCATAGGCGAACGTACCGAGGCCCGGTCCGTGTTCCTGCCGGGCATCGGCTACGACGTTGACCAACTCGCTGCCATAGCGCAGATGGCCGAGTTTTTCGAGGGTGAGAAACGACGTGCCCGCAAAATTCGCTTCCATGCCGAGTACGCGATCCAGTTCAATCGGATGCCCGATGGACTCGTGAATCTGCAGGCCGAGTTGCGACCCATCGAGAACAATCGTGTACGTGCCTTCCGGGCATTGGTCCGCATGATGCAACGCGACGGCTTCCTCGGCGACGCGCCGGGCATTCTCCACCAATTTCATCTCTTCGATCTGTTCATACCCGCGGTTCTGCCATTGTCCGCCGAACGAGTTCGGGTAGGACCGCTTCTGAATCTCGGAACCGGCAAACGCATACGCCGTATAGCCTGCGCCGGTCGAGTATTTTGTCTGATGAATGTCAGCACCCTCGGAAGAGAGAAACCACGACTCTTCGCGCTGGAAGTTCATGCCGGTTTCGGCGAGCGTGACGCCGGCCACGGCGCGCATCTCCGCGTCGACCTTCAGCAACAGGTCGAGGTTCTGCTCCACCGACGTGGTGAACGGATCGACCTTGTAAGGTGTCGTCCACTCCGCAACCGCCGCTGGTTCGGGAGCCAGGTGAACATCTGCGCGCTTCACCCGCGCCGAGGCTTTCGCAATTTCGACGGCCCGCGCGGCTGCCGCTTCCACCGTAGCTCGGCTCAAATCCGCGGACGCCGCAAACCCCCACGCGCCGTCCGCAATCACGCGCACGCCGATGCCGAGCGACTCGGACTCCGAGGCATGACCCACTCGTCCGTTCTTGGAGGTCAGCGAGCGATTGCGGATCGACACCACACGCGCATCGGCATAGGTTGCTCCGCGCGCGGACGCGGCGTCCAGAGCCAAGTGGGTAGCACTCTTCATTTTCAGATTTAACCTATCACCAGAATCGCTCGGGTAGGTGTGGGGAAGGGCGTCTCGCCCGTCCAAGCCGAGCGCAGCTCGGCACCTGCCCGCGGCCATACCAGCTCTGCATTGGCAAGAAACTCAGTGCATGCCAGGTGCCGCAACCGCCAGCGGAGCCCGCTTGCGCGCGACTTCGATCAGGAAGCGGCCCGCCCGCAAATGGTTTTCGCTCTTGGTCGTGCCGTCTTCATTAGTGCCGCCGGATTCGGTCCACACCGCGCCGATTTCGACTTTGCCATTGCCCGAACCCGCCACTTTGGTGGGCTGCCGGCGTTGCTTTTCGACATAGGCTTTGATCACTTGCGCGGTAGTCCGGGCGGCGAGATAACCGTGCTCCCCCTCCTCGAGCAACGTGCACACGACGATTTCCGGATCTCTTCTCGGCTCCACGCCCACAAACCAACCATTGTCCTTGAATTTCTTGCCGCCTGCGCCCAGCTTCGCTTTCAAAGCGTTGCTGATGGTCTGTGCGCTGCCCGTCTTGCCGGCAAGATCGATGCCTTGCAGGTGCGCACTGGGCGCCGTTCCGATCGGCGCGACCACGTTCGACATGGCATCGGTGATGAGTTCCCAGTTCTGCGGATCAATCGGCACCCGCACTTCGTCGGACCCGTTCGCCGCCGGAACGACATTCGCCGGCAAGTCCGTAGGATTGATGACGTGCGGACGCTGCAGCAGTCCCCCGCTGGCGATCGCGCCCAGGGCACGCGCCAATTGGATTGGCGTGGTCGCCACGGCGCCCTGGCCAATGCCAACAGAAATCGTCTCGCCCGCGTACCACTTCTGCTTGAAGTTGCGGATTTTCCATTCTTCCGACGGCATCACGCCGCTGACTTCCTGGGGCAGGTCGATGCCGGTCTTCTGCCCGAGCCCAAACGCGGTAGCATATTTGGCAATGCGATCAATACCCAGCTTCTCAGCCAGCGTGTAAAAGAAAACGTCGCACGATTGATAGATCGCTTTGCTGATGTCGACCGCACCGTGTACGCGGTGCTCGGCCACCACCCAGCACTTGAAATAGCGGCCATAGAAACTGGCGCCGCCGGCGCAATTCACGTGCATGGTTTGCGCAATCCCCTCCTGCAACCCGGCCGTCGCCATGATGATCTTGAACACCGACCCGGGCGCCAACTGCGCTTGAATCGCCTTGTTCAGCAGCGGATGGTCGGGATCGTCGACCAGCTTGTTCCACTCGTCCCGTGAGATCTTCACTGCGAAATCATTGGGATCGAACGTCGGTCGGCTCACCATCGCCAGAATTTCTCCGGTGCGCGGATTCATCGCCACCACCGCGCCGTTCCTCCCGTCCAGCGCCTGCTCAGCCGCAATTTGCAAATCCAGGTCCACCGTCAGCTTGAGCTGTTTTCCCGGCTCCGCGGGCGTTTCGTCCAGCCTCCCGACTTCGCGCCCATGGCTATTCACCAGCGCGCGGCGAAATCCGTTCTTGCCCATCAGAATGTTGTTGTACTGCTTCTCCACCCCGCTCACACCAACCACGTCGCCGGGGTTGTAGAGTTCGAACTGCGGCTGGTTGAGCATGTCTTCCGTCACTTCGCCGACGTAGCCGATCAGGTGCGCCATGAAACCGTTGCGCGGATACAGCCGCCGGTGCGCCATGATGGTTTCAAGTTCCGGAAGCTCGTTCTTGTGCGACTCGATGAATGCCAGTTCGTCGGGTGTGATGTCTTCCTTCAGGAAAATCGGCTGGTATTGCGGCATCGAGGAGAAGCGGCGGATGCGCTGCCGCACTTCCTCGGGATTCAAATGCAGGCCCTTGGCGATGGCGTCCGCGTCCGCGTTCAGGTCTCGCGTAGAATCGCGCAGCAGGAGAGCGGAAAACGAGGGATAGTTATCGACAATGACGCGGCCTTCGCGATCCAGGATTTTTCCACGAGGCGCCAGAATCGGCACATTGCGAACGCGATTCTTCTCCGCCAGCAACGCGTACTCATCGCTATGCATCACCTGCAGCCGCCACAGCCCGTACGCCAGAAGCAGAAAAATGAACAGCACGACATACTGCACGGCGGTAAGGCGGAGAGCGGAAACTTTTTCTTCGCGGCCGAACATCAGTCCTCAGTTCCTGTAATCCTCAGTTCCCGCCAGCAGGCAAGGCGCCCGGTCCCAATCGGAATCGGCGATTGCGATGAGCCTGGAAAACCACCGGAAAAGTTAACTGTATTCTAACCTGTGGCCCGCCCGGCCCGAAATATGGAACTGAAACGAAAGTTTCTTGCTCGAATGTGGATAGTGGAGCGACGGCCGCCTCGCCCGTCCAGTGCTAGGGCTGGCGGGAACGCCCGGTTCTTCACCAGTAAAGCAAACTGCGGGTCATGTCCAACCGAGAATTGAACTCGTTACAACCTGGGGCAACAATACGGGCAGGATTTACGTCTTACTTAGTTACTTCCAACTAAGGAGTCGAATGCGGATTCGCAGTTTCATCATCGCTTACGCGCTCGTCCTCGCCATTCTGCTGTTCGCCGACCGGCGACCCGGTTCGACGCAGCAGGATCACTATTCGCACGTGGTTGATCTGACCGACGGGCAAAACGTGGCGGCGCCGCACGTCATCGCGACGGAATCGAGAACCCACATCATTGCTCCCGGTGCGCTGATCCCCGGGACTTGGTCGGCCGGGCAGATTCCGCCTGAGCGCCTGGTGGCTTCGCTGGTCGTGATGGATCTGAACGCTACCGTCAAGGGTAGCTCGCGAATTTCGCTCGACGATATCGCCGCGTGGGAATCGCAGCACGGGATGATTCCGCAGGGAGCTGTCGTCGCCATCCGCCGCGCCGGCGCGGCCAACGATCTGACGACGAACGATCTGTCCACCGCGCCCCTTCCCATCGCCCGCGACGCGGCGCAGTTCCTCATCGAAGCTCGCTACACTATCGGATTTGCCGTCGAGACGCCTGTGAACTTGACCTCGGACCGCACCCTGGCGCGGCAGCTCGCGCTCCACGGAAGCTACGTGCTGGAGGGAACCGCACGCTTCACCTCGCTGCCTGCGACCGGCGCGCTCATCATCGTCGCCCCGGCGAAAAACAAAAATCTCGGCGCTGTCCCGGTCCGCATTCTGGCTATGGTGAGGTAGTCATTTTTTCTGCACCGCGTTTCGCTCCGAAATCATCTACCCATTCGGAGGAAGGTTCATGTCTGACCCCCGCTATCCGATCGGAAAGTTTTCCTACGCCGGCCCGCTTACAGCAGAACAAAAGCAGCAATACCTCACCGACATCGAGCAAACTCCCGCGCGCTTGCGTGCCGCGCTCCGCGGACTTTCCGAGCAGCAACTGGATACTCCTTACCGCGATGGTGGCTGGACGCTGCGCCAGTTGGCCCATCACGTCCCGGACAGTCACATGAACTCCTACATTCGCTTCAAACTGGCGCTCACCGAAGACGAGCCCACCATCAAGCCCTACATGGAAAACCTCTGGGCCGAGTTGCCCGAGGCCAAACACGCCCCCGTCGAAATGTCGCTGGCCTTGCTCGATTCCCTGCACCAGCGCTGGATGCTCATGCTCCGCAAGTTGACCGACGCAGACTGGAAACGCACCTTTCGGCATCCTGAACTGGGACCCATGTCCCTCGAAAAAAATCTCGCGCTCTACTCCTGGCACGGGCGCCATCACGCGGCGCATGTCACGAGTTTGCGGGAGAAGATGGGATGGTGAGGGGCGCTGCGCGCTTCGAGCCGCGAGCTACGAGCAAGCAGACGATTATCGAGTGTAGCGACGCGGCTTGCGCGCGTCCGCGGCGAAGCAAACTTCGCTTCTAGGGTCTGGCAGCGCGAAGCTCAAGCTTCGTAGCTCGCAGCTGCTTTTACGTCATCCCCGCTTTCCACACCAGATAACTCGCCGCCTCACGCATCACTGCCGCGAACCGCTCCAATAGAGGGTGCGGACGCGATTGTGGCCTCGGCGCCAGTTCCACTTGCACGCCTTCGTGCTCCAGCAAGGCGCGAATGCGAAATACATGGTACGCATCACTGACCGCGATGCAGCTGCGCATGCCGTTGGCGCGCATAATGTTAGCCACCCGCGCTGCCGACTGCGCCGTATCGGAGCCTTGCGTCTCCTCGATCAGCGCCTGTTCCGGGACACCGCGTCGCAGAAGATAGCTTCTCCCCACTCCCCCCTCGCTGAAGTCCGGGTCCTGCCCCGATCCGCCGGTCGTGATCACGATCGGCGCCAGTCCCTTCTGAAACAATTCGTAGCCGTGGTCCAGCCGTGCCTTGTACACCGGCGAAGGGTGTCCCGCATACTCGGCCGCTCCGAAGATGGCGATCACATCCGCCCTTTCTGCAGGTGCTTCGGCGGCAGCGTGCACGATGCGCGATCCCGTGATGCCGAAGATTAGCAACAGGGCTCCGGCCGCCGCCAGCAACAACAGCGGCCAGGGACGCTTCCAGAAGGGTTCGTGGGGGTTGGATGGATTGTGATCTTCGGCCATAGATCAGGGTAAAAGTTTTAAGGTTTCAGAGTGTCAAAGAGGATCAGTCGTAGTGCGAATCAGAGCGTCAATCGAGATTGCAACCTTGAAACTCTGAAACCTGCCCTAGGATAACGCTTCGACAATATCCTTGGCGGGAATCGCGCCTTCACGCAGAATCTGCCAGGTACCGTCTTCTCTGAAGTGCACGATGGTCGATGAAGTTGTCCGCGGAGATGGCCCACCGTCCACGATCAGCGAGATGCGATCCTGCAACTGCTCCCGCACCTGCTCCGCCGTCGTGCATTCCGCAGCGCCGCTCAGGTTGGCCGAGGTCGCGGTGATCGGAATTTTCGCCGCCCGCACCACCGCCAGCGGGATTTCAGACGCGGGCACGCGCAGCGCTACGTTCCCCGTGTTCGCGGTTACCTTGAGCGGCAGATGCGACGCCGCCGGCACAATCATGGTGAGCGGCCCTGGCCAGAAACGCCGCGCCAGAAGATGGAAATCGTCCGGCAAAGGACGCGCAAATTCTTCCGCCTGGTCCACGTTCTCGATCAGCAGTGAGAGTGGCTTGTGCCTTAAGCGCGATTTGATCTCATAGACTCGCTCCACCGCGCGCAGGTTGAACGGGTCCGCCGCCAGACCATAAAACGTGTCGGTCGGCATACCCAGAACCTGCCCGGCCTGAATTTGCTCGGCGGCATATTTGATCAGCGAAGCTTCTGGCGTAACGGCATGAATTTTCAGGATTTCCGCGCGCACTCTGGTTCCTTCCTGATGGTCGGCGTAAAGATTGTCGGCGTAAACATTGCCCGTATAAACAATGAAATGTACCATACATCCTGTCCATGGAACCAACCCATGAAGCAAGACGCGAAGGCCGCGCGAACTCGCAGTCAAACCGACCGTTTGCGCCGCGTCGCCGGCCGCCACAATCAGCGGCTGAAGGAATTGCGGCTCGCCTTTCGCCGCGCCGAGCTGACGGCCCACGGTGAGTGTGCGATCGAGGGCGTCAAGCTGATCGAAGAAGCATTACGCAGCGGCCAGCATCTGAACGGGCTATTTTTCAGCGAATCGGCACGCCCTCTCGCCGAAAAATTTCTGCCCCAGATCGGCGCCCGCACCGAAGCGCTCGTCCTGCCGAATGCGCTCTTCAACTCGATCGTGCCGAGCGACGCACCCCAGGGTGTGGCGGCTCTGCTCAAGCTGCCTGCTTTTTCTGCGGTGCAGCTGCTGGAGCGGTTAAGCGACGGCCCATTAGTGGTAGCCGCGGGCCTGCAGGATCCTGGCAACCTGGGCACGATTCTGCGCTCCGCCGAGGCTTTTGGCGCCGCCGGAGTCTTTCTTACCGAAGGAACCGTCAGTCCTTACAACTGGAAAGTTCTGCGCGGCTCGGCGGGTTCGATCTTCCGCCTGCCTTTCGTGCAGATCGCTTCCGCGGAATTGCTTCCGCTTTTGCGCGCGCGCGGCGTTCGCCTGCTCGCAACTTCGTCACACCAGGGAACTCCGCTGCCGCAGATCTCATGGACTCTACCGCTCGCAATCTTCATTGGCAACGAAGGCGCCGGCCTGCCCCGTGAACTCATGAGCCAAATGGACGAAATTCTGGCGATCCCGCAAACTGCGCAAGTCGAATCGCTCAACGCCGGAGTCGCCGCCAGCATCGTGCTGTATGAAGCGGCGAGAAATCGAAAATAAACGTTCTCACCACGGAGGCACGGAGACACAGAGAAAAACTCAAGAATTGTTTTGGTTTTCTCCGTGACTCAGTGCCTCCGTGGTGAAATGATCTTGTGAACTCATGAATCTGTTCGCGCCCATCCCGAACGACGATCCCGCAGCCCTAGGCGCGCGCCCCCTGGCCGACCGCATGCGCCCGCGAACGCTCGACGAATTCGTTGGGCAGGAGCATCTGGTCGGGCCAGGTAAACCGCTGCGGGTGCAAATCGAGCGCGATGACCCCACATCAATGATCTTCTGGGGCCCTCCCGGCACAGGCAAGACTACTCTGGCGAAGATCATTGCCCGTATCACCAAGGCCGACTTCATCGAGTTTTCCGCCGTTCTCGCCGGGATCAAGGAAATCAAGCAGGTCATGAGCGATGCCGACCGAGCGCGCCAATACGGGACGCGGACGATCGTCTTCGTCGACGAAATTCACCGCTTCAACAAAGCGCAGCAGGATGCCTTCCTTCCGCACGTCGAAAAAGGCAGCATTCGTCTGATCGGAGCCACCACCGAAAATCCGTCCTTCGAAATCAACTCGGCGCTGCTCTCGCGCTGCCGCGTTTATGTGCTGAAGCCGCTGACCGAAGATGAGATTGTCGTGCTTTTGCGCCGCGCCCTCAGCGATACCGAGCGCGGCCTCGGCCAGATGCATCTCGAAGCTTCTGACGAAAGTCTTCGCAAAATCGCCGCGTACTCAAGCGGCGACGCCCGCAGCGCCTACAACGTGCTCGAAGTTGCCACCTCGCTGGCGCAGCAGGCCGGAGTGAATGCGATTTCTGAGCAAACCATCCAGGAAGCTGTGCAGAAGCGGGTTTTGCTCTATGACAAGGGCGGCGAGGAGCATTACAACATCATCTCCGCGCTGCACAAATCGGTCCGCAACAGCGATCCCGACGCCGCCCTCTACTGGCTCGCTCGTATGCTTGAGGCAGGAGAAGATCCGCTGTACATCGCCCGCCGCGTCGTCCGCATGGCGGTCGAGGACATCGGTCTTGCCGAGCCGAACGCACTCGCATTGTGCATGGCCGCTCGTGACGCCGTCGATTTCATCGGCATGCCGGAAGGCAACCTCGCTCTCGCGCAGGCGGTCGTTTATCTCTCGGTCGCGCCCAAATCGAATGCCCTTTACACCGCTTACGGCGCGGTTCTGCAAGACGTGGAGCAAACCACCGCGGAGCCCGTCCCGCTGCACCTACGCAACGCCCCCACCAGCCTGATGAAAGGCCTCGGCTACGGCAGGGACTATCAATACGCCCACGACACCGAAAATAAGGTCGCCGACATGCAGTGCCTGCCCGACAGCCTGCGCGAGCGCGTCTACTATCGTCCAACCAACGAGGGAGTGGAAAAGCGGATTCGCGAACGCCTGGAAGAAATCAAACGGCTCAAGCAACCGGCGTCAAATCGGGTGTCGAGTCCGGCAAAAACTCGAACAAAAAGAGAATCTGAAACCTGATTCCTGCAATCTTATAGGTTAGCTGCAATCGATCGGTAGGAGGATTTGGTCGTGTCCACCAGCCCGCTCACAGATTTCGGTTTCTACAGCCCGCCTTCTCCCGAACCGCCCACGGAAAAGCTTGCAGAACTCGTGCGTTTGCAGAAATTCGCGCAGCGGATTACCTCCACTCTCGACATCGAAGAACTCGTTCCGCGGATCGTGGACGAGGTTGCGGCCTCGCTTGGGTGCGTGGAGATCAACCTGTACCTCCGCGATCCTGAACAGCAGGAATTCGTACTGGCCGGGGGGCGCGGCTGCACCATGTACGGCAAGGGCCACGTCCTAAAGCCAGGCGCAGGAATGGTGGGCCACGTCGCGGCCACTGGCAAAATGCACTACGCTCCCGACGTGAGTCGCGACCCTTACTACGTGGCCTGCGAGCCGGCTACGCGCTCCGAAGTCGCCATCCCGTTGCAACGCGAAGGCGATCTGGTCGGAGTTTTCACCGCTTCCCACTGCGAGCTCGACGCTTTCTGCCCTGACCAATTACGGCTGCTGCAGGGATTGTGCGCTCACGTCGCCGTCGCGGTGCACAACGCGCGGCGTTTTGGCGACGAGCGCGAACAGCGCGAGCGCATGAGCCGCGAGGCCGAAGAAGCTCGCTCCATTCAGCAGGCTCTGCTGCCTCGCAGCTCTCCTCTGATCCCAGGCTTCTGTGTGTCCGGGCTTTCGATTCCGGCGGGCTCGGTCGGCGGCGACTGGTATGACTTCATTCCGCTGCGCGACGGGCGCTGGGGCCTGGTTCTCGCCGATGTCTCCGGCAAGGGCACGGCGGCGGCGCTGCTCATGTCGGCCACCCGCGGCATGCTGCGCTCGCTCGCGCAAACCGGCTCTGGACCCGCCGAGGTACTGACGCGCCTCAACAACATGATGATCGAGGATTTTCCCAGCGGCCGCTTTGTCACCATGGTGTATGCCGAACTCGACCCGTCCAGCCGCGTTTTGCGAATCGCGAACGCCGGCCATTTGTCGCCCCTGCTGGTCGAGCCTTCCGGCTACCGCTGGATCAACCACGAGCACGGCATGCCGCTGGGAATTTCAGCCAGCAAATTCTCGGAAACGGAAGTGACGCTCGGCGAACTTTCGCGCATTGCGTTTTATTCCGATGGAATCACCGAGGCGGAAATCGCTTCCGGCGAAGAATACGGTGCAGAACGGCTTCTCGCGCAGATGCAATCACCGGACGTTACGCCGGATAGTCTGCTCGCAGATGTCAGAAAATTCACGAATGGGACTGGGCTGCGCGACGATGCCACCGTGATCCTGGTGAGGGCGCGCCGAACGGAGTCGGAATCGCGCCCGAGCGATTGATGCAAGTTGCTATTCCCTATCCGAATCGCGCCCGGTGCTCTTTCAAAACGCAGCGGTCCATCACCACAAGGATTCCGGCCTTTCGGGCCTTTTCCGCCGCGCGCTCGTTGATCACGTCTTCCTGCAGCCAGATCGCCGGAATTCTTAACTTGATCGTCTGCTCCACGATCTCATCCACGTATTCGGGACGCCGGAACACATCGACCAGATCGATCTTCTCCGTCATTTCGAGCGGCATTTCGAGTAATGACGGATACGACTTTTCGCCAAGCGCCTCCGCAATATGCGGATTCACGGGGATAATCTTGTATCCGGCTGCCTGCATATACGCGGAAACGCCGTGGCTCGGCCGCATCGGACTCTCCGACAATCCAACCACGGCAATCGTCTTCGCCCGCGACAACAGCTCGTAAATAGGATCGGATTCGTTCAATCGCCGGCCTCTCCGTCAGCCTTTCTTTTCCAGCCTCTGCTTATACAAGCGCACCGCGGTCTTGCGAATCGTGTCCGAGACATCTTTGTTGTCCATCAGATTCTTCAGGTCATGAATGAGCAGGCCCTTCACCAACCCCAGTGAGGTGTCGATCGGCGTGCGCGGATTGTAGACGATGTTGCGCATGATCGTGTAATTCTTCGCAAACTTGCGTTTCAGCGGAATCGCGCGCAGCACCGAATCCAACAAATTCTTCTGCGTCGCAAAGGCTTCGACTTCGGTCTCCGAAACTTTGGGCGAATCCAGCACCGCCACCGCCACCAGCTTCGTGGAATCGCGGATCAGGATCGACCGGTCCTCCTTGCTGCCGCGCATGGCCAGCGCGATGCGGCTTCTGATGTCGAGCTTGGAAATTCTCTGCAGCGCGCTGTCGCGTCTTCCCTCGCCACCCACAGGCGTTTGCTTCTTGGCATGAATAGCTGCGGCTGCGGCCGTGCCCGACTTTCCCGTCGCGACCGTCACCGATTTCCCCGCCGCGTCAGCACTTGCACTGCCGGCGGCAGCAGCGGCCTGCGGTCCAGCTTCACCCGCCGCCTCGACGCTCACAAGTTCGTGCGCGATTCCTATGGGCTGGAACGGTTTGTCTTTTTCGGCTTCCAGTTCCGCCGCGTTCACTTCCAGATACTTTGTCAGGGTAGCCTCGAGAACCTCTTCGTTTTCGTCCGCTTCGGGCGCGGGCGGCTCGGCTCCTGAACTGACTTGCAAAGCAGCAAGCTGTTTTGCAATTTCGGCGAGCTCATTTGGACGGAGGCAGGCATTCGCCTGCAACGCCTGCAACAGCCGCGGAGAACTCATTACCCGCGTGCTTCTCAGCAAAATCTCTACGACCGACCGCGCCCCCGACACCGCCAGCCCGTCAAGCAACTCTTCCCCTACCGACGGATTCCCCGCTAGGGAGGGCAGCAGAGAAGGCCTCAGATTTTCCAGCGAAACGAAACATCCCAGAACCTCGGCGCTGGTATTGGGATCGGCAGCCGCGGCCAGGCTGGCTTTTTCATCCCAACCGGCCAGCGTCATACGCGCCTGGTCGCCAAACAATTTATGGTGGAGCGCCAGATAGACCAGGATCTCAATCATCTCTCCCGGCGGAACCGAGAGGGATCCGCGCGCCGCCGATTGCATCAGATTCGACGGAAGCTGCGAATTGCGGATCAGGTCAAGCACTTGGGGCATGATTCATCTCCCGGAATTTGGCTGCGGCTTTTTTCCCGCGGACGGGTTTTTCCGGCCCACCGCCGATTCCAATTCGGTGACTGCAATTTCGAGTTCGCGCGTAATGCGGTTCGGGTTCCGCCGCTGATATTCGTCGCTCAAGGCGCGATAGTACCAGAGCGTGCCTTCCCTTTTTCCCGTGAACCGCTTCCAGATAGCTTCCCCATCCCGCCGGTAGTCCGCCAGAATCGTGCGGACGTTGTGCAGTTTGTCAGACGCCGAAACCAGCCGCGTCTCGGCATCGGCGCGCTTCACTTCACGCAGATAGTGCTTTTTCCGCTCCATCCATTCCGGCTTGGGCTCACCGAATGAATCCGTACAACCCTCCACAATCTTCGCCACCCGTGGACCGAACTGCTTGCGAACTTCGCTCAGCCTCGGCATACCGCCGCAATCTTCGACCACATCATGCAGCAGCGCCGCGATCGCCATATCTTCGTCACCGCCCGCTTCCAGCACCAGCGACGCCACCGCCATCAGATGCGAGAGATAAGGCACCGCCGTCTGCTTCCGCGTCTGTCCGTCGTGTTTCTCCGCGGCATAGCGGAAGGCACGCTGCAGGCGGGTTCCAAGTTTTGGCGGGCGAAGCTGCGGCGGGCGAGGCGAAGCGGCGCTCATTACCCTCTCTCGTCTCACTTTTTCTCGCCTCGCCGCATTCGCAGATATGCCTGCATCAACGGCCGCAGATCGCCGTCCAGAACGCGATCCACATCGCCGATTTCCAGCTTCGTGCGGTGATCTTTGATCATCCGGTAAGGTTGCAGCACATACGACCGGATCTGCGAACCGAAATCGATATCCAGTTTCGAGTCTTCAATTTTTTTGGTAACCTCGCGCTTTTTCTCCAGTTCAAATTCGTAGAGTTTGGAACGCAGCATGCTCATTGCCTTCTCTTTGTTCTTGTGCTGCGAACGCTCATTCTGGCAATTGGCTACCAGGCCCGTCGGAATATGCGTGATCCGTACCGCCGAATCCGTCGTATTCACGTGCTGTCCACCCTTGCCGCTCGAGCGGTAAGTGTCAATCCGAATATCCTCGGGCTTAACGACGACCTCAATGCTGTCGTCAATTTCGGGAGAAACGTACACACTGGCAAACGATGTATGCCGCCGCTTCGCCTGATCGAAGGGCGAAATCCGCACCAGCCGGTGCACCCCAATCTCGCTGGTCAAATAACCGAACGCATACTGGCCAATCACCGAAAATGTCGCGGACTTGATTCCAGCTTCTTCTCCGGGCTGGTAGTCGTACATCTCCGTCTTGAATCCCTGCCGCTCCGCCCAGCGCAGATACATGCGCAGCAGCATCTCCGCCCAGTCCTGCGACTCGGTGCCGCCCGCTCCGGGATGAATGGTCACGATTGCATTCAGACCATCGTTCGGTCCCGACAGCAGCGTCTCGGTTTCGACTCGATCCACCAGTTCGCGCAGAGAATCCAAGTCGCGCTGCAGGTCGGCGGCAACGTTCTCGCCTTCGCCTGCCAGATCGAAATAAGTGGCGATGTCGTCGGTCCGGCGCGCCAAGTCGCCTTCGAGTGACAGCATGCTTTCCAGGCGCTTCCGTTCGCGCATCACCTGCTGAGATTTTTCAGGATTCGACCACAGACTGGGATCCGATGCCTGCTTCTCTATCTCGGCAAACTGCTGGCGCAGCTTACCAGCGTCAAAGATACTCCCGCAGGTCGTGAACCTTGGTCTTTAAAGAAGTATATTGCTGCTCCAGTTCATCCAGCATCTCTTATCACTCGGCTTGTATCAATCGGTTTATTGCGCGCGATCGGAAAATACAAAACGCGCAATCAATGCCCCTGCTGAAATTATCGCACACAGATATGCGAACCAATCGCCATGCCGCGTGTAAAACGTGGTACCCGAGCTCAGCGCATAAGGCGCCGCCAGCGCGGTGCGGACCTTGCGCGGCGTCGCCGCCACGATCCGTCCGTAAGGATCGATCGCTGCCGTCATCCCCGTATTCGTGGCCGCCAGCAGCCACCGCTCATTTTCGATGGCCCGCATTTCGGTCTGCTGCAAATGCTGCTTCCAGGCGCCGCTGTCGCCGTACCAGCCGTCATTCGAAACATTCAACAAAAATTGGGCGCCCTGCAGCGGTCCTTGCCGCACTTCGTCGGGAAAGATCGATTCATAACAGATAAACATTCCGAACCGCTCGCCTCCGGCATCCAGTGGCGTGCGCGACGTACCGCGCTGAAACTCTCCCACTTCCTTGGTCAGCCCCCCGGCAAAGGCAAACACGTGCGGAAACGGCAAATATTCCCCGAAGGGCACGAGATGCATTTTGTCGTAGCGTCCAACCCACTCACCCTGCGGACTGACCAGCGCAGCCGAGTTGAAAATCTGTGAGCTTTCTCCGCCCGTACTTTGACCACCATGGTGCATCGCGGGCGTGATTCCGATCGATCCTGCCACCACCCAGGTTCCCGACTGCCGCGCCAGCGCGCTCACCGCGTCTCGAAACATAGGATCGTTCGTGTAAAACGGCGCAGGTGACTCGGGCCACACGATCAAGTCGAAATGTCGGTCGGTTTTTTCTCCAGCGGGTTTTTCTCCGGGGGGATGCAAACTCTTAGCGGTCAAGTCCCGCAGCGTGTCCTGAAAATATTCCTTCGTCCACATCGCGCCTTCCAGGATCGGGATATTCGGCTGCACCAAGAGCGCGGTGTGATCGGTCGCAGCCGGAGGAGGTGCGAACAACTGCCCCGCCTGCAGGATCACCGCCGCCACACACGCCGCCACCAACAGCCACTTTCGCCGCTCCTTCGGAGCCTCTCTCGGAACCAGGAAAGCCGCCGCGAACACGCTGTTCACCAGCAGGATTTCAAACGAGAGCCCATAAACGCCGGTGACGGTCGCAATCCGTGTGAGCGCAAAATTCCCAGTCTGCGAGTACCCCAGAAGCTCCCATGGAAACGCGGTAATCCGCGTCCGGGCGAGTTCCACTGCGACCCAAAGAAACGGAGCTGCCATCAAGGCACGCCGGATCGACGCTGCCGATCCCGCGGTCTCGATCTTGTGGCCGGCAATTCTTGGTCCGCCGATTTTGGATCCGGCGACCAAGGCCAGCAGCAGCCCGAACATCCCGTGATAAAGCCCGACATACATGCAGAACAAGATCAGCGTCAGCGCGGCCACGGGAATCGGGAGACCGCCATAGCGGTGCATAACGTCGAAGATCCAATAGCAGGTCCCAGCGAACCAGAGAATGCCGCACTTGTAGCCGAGCAGGAATCCCTGCAAGGGCGTGGCAGGCAGCAAACGCGCCTGACCATCCAGATCCAGCTGCAATGTTTCGGGAGTGCGAGCCCGCAGAATGGCCACCAGCAGGGGAGCCACGGCAACCCAAGCCAGCCCATACAGCCCCGGCAACGGAAAGATCACAACCTGCAGGATGGCCGACAGCAGGACCAGGCCCCACGCGCTGCGGTGGATTTTAAGCACGCATCAGAATAGCAAACAGCACTTGAGCCGCAAGCGCATCCCCATAAATCCCGCGCCGAAGTCCGCGCCGATCAGATAACATAACGTGGTTATGAGTGTCAGCGTCGTGCTGGTAAAGATTTTGGAATTCATGTTTGTCGCCGGGTGGGTCGGGTCAGTAATTGTGCTGCTGCTCACGGGCTACGAAGACGTCGGAACCCTGTTGGACAGGAAGGACGATAACAGCCACTAGGGCTCCCGCTGCATGTCGTCGACCTCGAACGCACCCACCGGCAATAACCGGGTTCGCATTGTAGTTGCGACCTCGGTAATGCTCACCTTCATCTCCTACTGGCGAGCCGCCGCCGTCATTCTCAATGACCTCGGTTCTTCCGCTTTCTACGCCGGAGGCATCGCCGAACAAGCGATTGGCAAGAGCGCTCCCTGGTTTGTGCTGGGCGTCATGCTGTTCGCCTTCGCCGTCCGTGCCGTCTACGTGGAAAGCTGCTCGATGTTCGTGCGCGGCGGCGTCTATCGTGTCGTCAAAGAAGCTCTCGGCGGCACCCTCGCCAAGCTCAGCGTCTCGGCGCTGATGTTCGACTACATATTGACCGGGCCGGTCTCCGGTGTTTCCGCGGGACAGTACATCGCCGGCCTGATCAACGACACCATCGCTATCGCCGACGCCCGCGGCTGGGTCCCCGCCGCCATTCACCACATGTTTCACGGCACGCCGCAGGTCGGCGTCAACGCCACCGCGGTCTTGTTCGCCGTGGCCGTCACCCTCTACTTCTGGTGGCAGAACGTCAAGGGCATCGAGGAATCCAGCGAAAAGGCGCTTTGGGTCATGCAGATCACGACCGTGATGGTGGTGATGCTGCTGGGCTGGTCTTTGTTTACCCTGCTGAAGGTCGGTGGCCACCTGCCGCCTTTCCCGACCCTTGCCAACATCCACTACAGCGACGAATCGCTCGGCTTCTGGAAACACAGCAAACTGCCGCACATGTTCGGCATTCTCGGACTGATCATCGGTTTCGGACACTCTGTACTAGCGATGAGCGGCGAAGAATCGCTGGCCCAGGTTTATCGTGAACTGGCGCATCCGAAGTTGAAGAACCTGAAGCGCACGGCCATCGTCATCGGCGTTTACAGCTTCGTGTTTACCGGCCTCGTGTCCTTGCTGGCGGTCATGCTGATCCCCGACGGCGTCCGCATGAAGGTGTACAGCGACAACCTGATCGCCGGACTCGCCATGAACATGGTCGGCCCGCAGGTTGTGCGCCTGGCCTTTCGCGCGTTCGTCGTGGTTGTCGGATTCCTGATTTTGTCGGGCGCCGTAAACACCGCCATCGTCGGTTCGAACGGAGTGCTCAATCGCGTCTCGGAAGACGGCGTGCTCGCCGACTGGTTCCGTCGTCCGCACAAGAAGTACGGCACAACTTACCGCATCATCAACCTCATCGTGGGACTTCAGCTCTTCACCATCATCGTCAGTTGGGGCAACATCTACACTCTCGGCGAAGCCTACGCCTTCGGCGTGGTCTGGAGCTTCGTCTTCAAAACCATCTCCATGCTGGTTCTGCGCTACCGCTATAAGGGTGAGCGTAACTGGAAAGTGCCGCCCAATCTCCACCTGTTTGGGGTCGAGATCCCGATCGGATTGGCCTCGGTCGGGATGGTTCTGCTCTCCACCGCGATCGTGAATCTCTTTACCAAGTCGGTGGCCACGGTGAGCGGCCTGATTTTTTCCGTCGTCTTCTTCGCTATCTTCACCTTCTCCGAAAGAGTGAACCGGCGCAAACACGCTCACAATGCGGCGCAGATGAAGGAGCAGTTCCAGTTGCAGCTGGCAGAAACCGTCGAGCGTGAAACTGTCGGCATCCGCCCCGGCAACGTGCTCGTCCCGGTCCGCGACTACAACACGCTGAACCACCTCCGCTGGGCGCTGGAGCGCACCGACACGCACGAACAGGACGTGGTTGTAGTGACCGCCCGCATCAGCCAGTTCGGCTCCGCCGCTTACGGTCTTGCCACCGAGCAGATCTTCAGCGATTACGAGCAGACCCTGTTCACACGCGCCGTCTCCGTGGCCGAAAGTGTCGGCAAGAGGATCTCGCTCCTCGTGGTCCCAGCTCGTGACCCGTGGTCGGCCATCGCTCAGACCGCCCACAACCTCGAGTCTTCCACCGTGGTCAGCGGCCTCTCCAGCAAAATGACTACCGCCGAGCAGGCCTTCGCCCTGGGCAGCGCCTGGGAAGCCATACCGGAACCTAAACGGCAGTTCTTGCTGCAGATCGTGCAGCCCGACGGCATCGTCGACACCTTCCGTATCGGACCGCACACGCCCACCATGAAGAACGAGGACGTCGAGCTGCTTCATCGCCTGTGGCTGAATGTCACCCGCGAACCCGGTCTGGAAAACGTACACCACCACGACATCCTGACCGAGGCCCTTACCCGCTTCGCCAGCGACTATGGAGCGCACGACCACGAGAATATCGTCAAGGAATTGCGCCGCCACGGCGCCGAGGCCGGCCCCCTCCCGGCCCGCCGCATCGCCGATCAGGTTCACACGGTCCAGCCCGGACCTGCTCGCTCCGACCGCGACGATGGGCATCGCACCGATGGATCACCCGGCCCGACGGGCGACGGTTCCGAATAGCGTTCCCCACCTCCTGTTTCGTTTCGTCGCCAAGGCCGCCCGCGCGCCCTAAAAGGCATCCCAGCGCAGCTGCTATCCGAGGGACGGAGCGAACCGGGAAAATAGCTTTCGACTTAAAAGCTCGCGCTAACCCGGACAGCCGATAGCTGTCCTATCGCAAGCACCATGCGAGACGACTATCTCACTTTCGGCGAATCCAGGTCCGCGGGCTTCTGATCGTCCGCGTGAATGGCCCCATCCTCCTCTGCATAAAAGGACCGGTGTTCGCTGTCAAGTTGCTTCGGCGTCAGGGTGAGCACGAAGCCGTCGCGACTCGGACCATCGTGGTTCGGACGATCATGGTGAGAATGGAAGCTTGCCGTGTAGTCCCCCCGGTCAGTAGTGTGCGCCATCCGCTTGGTGAAGGATCCGGTGCCCGCCAGCGCCTCCAACGAATCCGCATACTTGCCATGGCGTCTCTTGTATGTGTTCTCCGCCCGGAGAACCACCCGCATGTAGCCGAGCGCCTGCGCTTCCGAGTCCGAACGAGCCGGGTCGCCCGGAAACTGCGGCTTATAAGGCGTTGTCGTTGGCGCTGACGCCTGCGCCTGCGCCAACGCCAGGCCTGCGCCCATCATGCCCAGCGCGAGAATCCCCGCGCAATACCGCTGCATCCGCCTTCGGTTCACCGCGAAACCCTCCTCTGGTGCCTGATTCTGGGGGTTACCCCCGTAATTTGTCTCGCTCAGCAATCGTTTCAATTCCGTGCCGGATCAGGCAAGCTTGAACAGGATGCAATCCTAACAGGGAAACCTTAATGAAAGCTGCCGTCGCCAGAAAGCCGCTTATCCGTGTCGCCGTAGTGGAGAGCGATCCGCTGCGGTTTGTGGGATTCCGGGCCCTCTTCGATACCGAACCTGATTTGGAGCTGGTCTCCGCTTCGCTGGCCGACCTGGGCCAGTTGCAGAGCATTGATCTGGTCTTGTTGGGCAATCGCGGTGGCCAGAACCTGTACGACATCATGGCCAGCATGAAAGCCATCCGGCCCGACCTGCGCATCATCGTGACCGGCTCCGGTATGGACGATGAAAGCGTCCTCAAAGCCATTGCCGCCGGCGCCAAAGGCTATGTCGACGAGGCTGCCTCACCGGCCGAATTTATCCAGGCCCTCCGCATCGTGCATCAGGGTTCGGTGTGGGCTCCGCGCCGTGTGCTCTCGACTTTCATCGAACGCGTCAGCGCATCCCCGGGTCGCATCTTCCCCGCCGGCCGCATTACCTTCACCGACCGCGAAAAGGAAGTTCTAGAAATGCTGGTAGCCGGCCGCTCCAACAAGGAGATCGGCTCCGCCCTGGGTATCGAAGAGCGCACGGTGAAAGCTCACGTCGCAAAATTGATGCGCAAAGTCGGCGTGCAGAACCGCATCGCCCTCTCGGTCCACGCCATCACGCATTCGCTGGTGACGGCAAAGTAGCTCCTAGCAGCCTGCGGAAAAACCCGATTTCCCACCTGATTTTGGGTGGCGCGGCGCTTCAGCGCTGCGGTATCTGCTTCGTTTGAGTTCGGCTTGGGCCGCTGAGGTCGCTCTACGCCCGAATTCGCGACTTGCCGCAACGACGGATACAACGCACGGAACACTTAGCCTTTGACGTTCATTCCTAGCTTCGCCGCTTCTTCCGAGCTGCGCAACACCAGACAGTAGCGGCGCCGGTTGCAAGTCTCATCGCCTCGTTACAGCAACTATCGGTAAACAGCTAGCTACTAGGCGGAACTTTCCCGCTATTGCAGCTTCGCGTACTCCGCCTTGGCTTCTTTCAGGATGGGGACGTCGGGGTCGGCGTCTTTCCAGAGGGAAAGGAAGTCTTGATAGGCAGCGCGGGCTTTGGCGGTGTCGCCCTGCATGGCGTAAGCGCGAGCCATTTGGAGGCGTGCGAGGGAGGCGAGCAGGAAGTTCTGCACGATCCCGGGATGATCGAGGAACTTCTGGAATTCGGCAGTCGCGGCGGGGCCGTTTTTCTGGGCGAGATAAGCCAGGCCGCGAACGTACGGGGGATACATTGTGCTGGTCCCGGGAGGAGGCCCACCGAGTTCGTAGGGAAGGGCAGGTTCCAGCGCGACAATTGCCCGGTCGGGCGCCTGCTGCGCCAGCGCAATGGATGCCTCGATCACCGGGAACCAGTACACCTTGAGATAAGTGTTGGTGGGTTCGGACTTTTGGAGCGCTTCAAGGATGGTCCTCGATTGAGCGGTTTCGCCGGTGCGTGCCAGCGCCACAGCGGCCAGGACTTTGACATCACGCCCGGGAGCAAGCGCCAGCGAGCGCGCGACCGCTTGCTGTGCAGCAGTGACGTTGCCTAGCTCCACCTCGCGGAGCGCCATGAATCCCAGCCACTGCGCCGCAGTTTCCTTGGCATCTGCCCGTACGGCGGAGTCAGTGGCGCGCCGCGCGAGGTCGCGCGCTTTTCCCAGGCGGCCGTAGTAGGCCTGAGTATCGGCGTGATTATTGAGCATCCGGTCCTCGTCGCCGGGCCGGCCCGCCGCCCATGCGACTTGGCGCTCCATTTCAGCGGTATCCCCAGACAGAAATGCTAGGGTGTACAGATCAGACCGAATGATCATGCTATCGAAGTTTTTCTGCTGTGCTTCCTGGAGCGTCTGGCGGGCGTCCTTGAGCCGATTGACGGCGATGTAGTTGGTTGCCTGGTTCCCATAGCCGCCGATCGTGGGTTCCAGCCGCAGGGACGTTTCAGTTTCCGCAATCGATTTGTCGAATTGGCCCAGAGCGTTATAGATAGCACCCAGATTAATGTGCGGCACCATGTCCCGCGGATAGCTTCTTGCCCAGAGTTCGTAGGCTTCCGTGGCCTTCTCCACTTCACTGGTGCCCTCATCAAAGTACAAGGCGGAGATGCGGTACTTTTCCCGTTCGCTGACCCGATCTCGCAAGTCGTAGGCCTTCTTGGCATAGTCCGCGGCCAGACTCGCACGTCCAAGATTCCCATACAAAACGGCCAGACCGGCATAGGCCGTGGCGAAGTTGGGGTCGAGTTCGAGAGCGCGCTTCATGAACGGAATGGCTTCGGCGTAACCCTTGGTGCGTCCGGTCGTGATGCCCATGCTATACGCCTTCAAGGCTTCGAGAGACGGCGTGGTCGCTTCCACGGGCACATCGAACTTCTGCACCGAAGCGAGCGATTCGCCCAGCTTGCCGCGCAGGCTGGTTGCCGCCGTGCCCAACGCCTTGAGTACGCCCTCTTTGCTGGCCGCCTCGGCTTGCTCCTTGGCCAAGCTGTCACCGGTATTGCAGGCGACAGCATCGAGGCCGACGATGTACTGGCTGCCGATGTTGGAGATTGATCCGCTCAGAACGGCTTTGCTGCCGGTGCGGAGGCAGAGTTCCCTGGCCACGTCCGCAGTGACATGCTCCGTGGGCGCCCGGCCCATCAGCTTCAGCGTCTCGCTGACTCTGCGGTCGGAAAGAATGTTGAGGAACGGAGACTGTTCAAGATCGACGGCCAGGGCCTGCTTGAGGGTGCCGTCGAAGACCGCGTCGCCGGTGGAGTTGGTGAAGTCAGTTAGAACGACGGTGTCTTTCTCAGTGAGCGGCGTAGCATTCGTCGCTGAAGTCGCGGAACGCGAGCGCCAGTAGAGGCCACCGGCGAGCAGGGCGGCGACGACGACCACCGCAATCGGAACCAGAATCTTCCACCCGGTGCCCATCGACGGTGCCGCCGACGTTGCTGGACCAGAAGAGGGTGCCGTCTTTTGCCTGCCGCTCGAGGAACTGGAGCTTGGGACACCTGTGACGGCTGACGGTCGGCCTGTGTCGTCAACGGCGGCGGGAACTCCCGTGCGGCTCGATTCTGTCTCCCGCTTCAGGCGTTTCAGGTCGGCACGCATATCTCCAGCGTGCTGGTAGCGCAGGTCGCGATCCTTCTCCAACGCCTTGTTAATGATTCGTTCCAATTCCGCCGGCAGTTCAGGATTCAGCCGTACCGGAGGCACCGGCGCCTTGTGGAGGATGGCATCGAACAAGTCGGTGGTCGTGGCTCCGCGAAAGGGCAACTGGGCGGTGGCCATCTCGTATAACACGGCCCCGAAAGGAGAACAGGTCGGTACGGGTGTCCAGTTCGCGCCCGCGCGCCTGCTCCGGAGACATATACGCGGCCGTGCCCACTGCGGTCCCGGGACTGGTAAGGTGCGCTTTATCCGCCTCGGTTAGCGTGTCCTCACGCTGTCCACTCGCACCCGATGTTGTGACCTTGGCCAGGCCGAAATCGAGCACCTTGGCGTGGCCGCGCTCGGTGACGAAGATGTTGGCCGGCTTGATGTCACGATGAACGATGCCTTTGGAGTGCGCGGCGTCGAGGGCGTCCGATGTCTCGATGCCCAGCATCAGCAGTGTCTCTAACTCCAGCGGTCGAACCCCGATGAGATGCTTGAGGGTCTGACCGTCGAGAAACTCCATCGCGATGAAGGCTTCGCCATGCTGGTCGTCAATTTCGTAGATCGTGCAGATGTTCGGATGGTTCAGCGCCGAGGCCGCCTTGGCTTCGCGCTCAAAACGGCTGAGTGCTTGCGGGTCTTTGGCTACGTCGTCGGGCAAGAACTTGAGTGCGACAAAGCGGCCGAGCCTAACATCCTCGGCCTTATAAACTACGCCCATCCCGCCGCCACCGAGTTTGTCTATGATGCGGTAGTGCGAGATGGTTCGCCCGATCATTAGGGGCAAATCTTACGTGGGTAAAACGTTCAAGTCAACGAAAGCCGTGGAGTTGACGCTATCGCCAAGTGATTGCTGCCGCAAGATCGCCAACACACCAACGATCGGAGCGGGACCGATCAAACGTTCCTTTGGTTACCAAAGTACAGTGACCCGCGTAATCTTGTCCGCTTCCCACACCTGCCGCATACTCGCCTTACCTACCACAGAACCTGGGAGACGGGGTTGGAAACGGAGATTAGGGTCGCCGATTTCAGCCCCGCATTTTTTGCTTCACAACCTGACTCACCCTGATCACTCCCCGGCTATCCTCCTATCCGCGCATCGAATAGAATTAAGAACAACAGAATCTATACTCTGATCTCCCAAGAGAGGCATGATGCGAAACTCCCTCGTTCTGCTGCTGTTGCTTTGTTTCCTGACATGTTTCCAAACGACTGTTCTTTCCGCTAATACTGACGAAGAAACCAAGGCTCCGGAACCCAATACCAAGGCTTCCGGGCGTGTCGAGGCCGCCGGCACCGTTCTCGACGAAATCCAGGCCGCCCCGGACAATCGTATCCCCGAAGAAATTCTCGGATCGGCGGAATGCGTGGCGGTGGTTCCATCACTGCTCAATGGAGGCTTCATGTTCGGCGGCCGTTATGGCAAAGGCGTTGCCAGTTGCCGCACCGAAAAAGGATGGAGCGCGCCCGCTTTCTTCACCATCGGCGGTGGCAGTTTCGGTTTGCAGATCGGCGGCCAGGCAACCGATGTCGTCATGCTGATCATGAACAAGGGCGGTATGGATAACCTGCTCTCGAGCCAGTTTAAGCTCGGCGCCGATGCCAGCGCCGCGGCTGGCCCCGTTGGACGCCACGCCGCTGCCGACACCGATTGGAAAATGAGGGCGCAGGTTTTGACCTACTCGCGTTCCCGCGGCCTCTTCGCCGGACTCGAACTCAACGGCGCCGTCATTAAGCAGGACAAAAGCGGCACCCGCGAATTCTACGGCCGCATGGTGCCTTTCAAAACATCCCTCAAGGGAGAAATCGAAGCTCCCCAATCCGCATACCCCTTCTTGAGCACTCTTGCCAAGTGGGCCCAGCAGGCAGCAAAGTAGAACTGGTGTGATAAATGTTTCGGGAAGGGCACGGCTTCAGCCGTGCCGCCCAGAACCAATAAATACGCGGGCTTTAGCCCCTGAGGGCCACCCGCCTTGCGTGACGACGCCCCGACCCCCTACACTCCGGCACAGTGCGTGAACGCCTCGAGTACGCTTTAATCTGGCCCTGGATAAAGATCCTCGGCATGCTCCCTCGTCCAGTGGCGCGTGCCATCGCGATCACGCTGGGGTTAACCGTTTACGCTGTCCATGCGCGCCTCCGCCATGTCGGCTTGCGGAACCTGGCTCTCGCCTTCCCTGAAATGTCGCCGCGCGAGCGCCGCCGCCTGTTACGCGGAGAATTCATCTCTCTTGGACGCCAGCTAGCCGAAGTCTGCCTCTTCCCCCGCTACACCCGCGAAAATGTCTCGCGGGTAGTCGTTTACGATGGCTTTGAAAACTTCGAGCGCGCCTACGCTCGCGGCAAAGGCGTTCTCTTCCTCACCGGCCACCTCGGAGCCTGGGAACTCTCCGCCTTCGCGCACTCGCTGCAAGGTCATCCACTGTCAATCGTCATGCGTTCGCTCGACAATCCCTACATCGACGCCCTTATTCAGCGCTACCGCACCATGTACGGCAACCGCACCGTCGACAAAGACGATTTCGTGCGCGGCCTGCTCTCGGCCATGCGCGCCGGCGCAACCGTCGGCATCCTCATGGATACCAACATGACTCCGCCGCAGGGTGTGTTCGTGGATTTCTTCGGCATCCCCGCCTGCACCGCCAGCGGCCTCGCTCGCATTGCCCTGCGCACCGACGCCGCCGTGGTCCCCGGCTTTACGGTGTGGGATGCGAAATTGCGCAAATACATCCTGCGCTTCGATCCCGCCGTAGAGTTAATCTGCACCGGCGATAACGAGGCCGACATCGTAGCCAACACCGCAAAATTCACCAAAGTCATCGAAGACTTCATCCGCCGCTATCCCGACCAGTGGCTATGGGTGCACCGCCGCTGGAAAACGCGCCCGCCCGGCGAACCGTCCCTTTACTAATAAGTGGAGTTCGTGTGGGGACGGGCGCCTCGCCCGTCCAAGCCGAGCGCAGCTCGGCAGCTGCCGCGAGTGGCAAGGAAGTCGGCGTTGTACACACCCGCCCCGTAAAGCGACAATAGACAACCATGAAGCAAACCCTGCGCGATCTCGCCGAGAAGCTCGGCTGCCATCTCCTCGGAGATGGCTCCATCACCGTAAGCAGCGTCTCCAGCCTGCAATCCGCAACCAGTGAAAGCCTCGTCTTCGTGGAAGACGCCCAGCATCTCGACACCGCGCTCCGCTCATCCGCCGGCGCCGTGATTGCCGGAGATTTCGCGACCGGCTCCGCACCCAAGCCCATCTTGATATCGCCCCAGCCGCGTCTCACGTTCGCCCGAGCCGCGCGGCTGCTTCGCGACCCCGAGCGCGACCGCGCCATTCATCCCAGCGCCATCGTTTCCATTTCCGCTGAGATCGGCAGGAACGTAGCCATTGGCGCGCACGCCATTCTCGGGGAACACGTCAGGATCGGCGATGAAACCACGATTGGCGCCGGTTCGGTAATCGGCGGCGACGCAGGTGCAGAGGTAAAGATCGGAAGCCATTGCCGCATCGATCCGAACGTCACCATCTACCCGGGCACAACCCTCGGCGACCGCGTCATTGTGCAGGCGGGCGCTGTCCTCGGCAGTGAAGGCTTCGGCTACGTTCGCGATTCCCAAACCGGACACTACGAACAATTCCCACAAATCGGACGCCTGGTGATCGAAGACGATGTCGAGATCGGAGCCAACTCCACCATTGACCGCGGCGCGCTTGATGAAACGCGCATACGCCGCGGCACGAAGATTGACAACCTCGTGCACATAGGCCACAACGTCGAGATCGGAGAGGACGTCGTCATCGCCGCGCAAACCGGCCTCTCCGGCAGCGCCGTCGTCGAAAATAACGTCATCATCGGCGGCCAAGTCGGCATCGCGGATCACGTCCGCATCGAAGCAGGCGCAATCCTCGGAGCGCAAAGTGGCATCCCAACCAAGAAAATAATTCGCGGCAAGGGAGTCGTATTCTGGGGAACACCCGCGCGCCCGATTCGGGAGTATCTTAAAGAGCTGGCATTCTTATCGAGGTCAGCCAAGGAAAGAGACTAGCAAGTCCTGATGTCTGTCATCGCAAAGCGGGAGGTTCCGAGACGGTGGTGAGGAGGTTTTGTCTGCCCCCTGACGCGGTCTTTTGGAATCAAAGACTTAGACACTTCTCGTCGCCAGGTCTTTGAGAAATAATGACTTATTAGTAAGCTATTTAAGAATCAATAACTTAGCGAATCCATCTGACGCACGCGGGTGGCTTATTATTAAAGTATTTACGAATCAATAACTTAAAAGAGCTGCCTGGGGTTTCATGCGGCTAACGGCTATGAATCATTATTAAAGTATTTACAAATCAATAACTTCACAGACATGTTCGGATTGAATTTGGGGAAAGTCTTCTTCTGAGCAATGAGGCTCGCGGCTACCGGCTATGCCCATTCTCGTCATCGGCGGACACACCCGCAGCGTCGGCAAGACCAGCGTCGTTGCCGGTCTCATCGCGGCCCTGCCCGGCTTCCACTGGACCGCTCTCAAAATCACCCAATACGGACACGGCGTCTGCTCCGCCAATGGCGAAGCCTGCGACTGTGCCACCGCCGACCATTCCTGGGCTGTGTCAGAGGAAAAAGATCGCTCCGGCGAGTCCGACACTTCGCGTTTCCTGATCGCTGGAGCCGATCACTCCTGGTGGGTGCGCACACAGCAAGGGCACTTGGCTGAAGCCATGCCCCGCATCCGCAAGATCCTAGCCAGCACACAAAACGCCATCATCGAATCGAATAGCATCCTGCGTTTCATGAAACCGGATCTCTACCTGACCGTGCTTGATCCAGCCACCGCCGATTTCAAAACCTCCGCGCAGACTTTTCTCGACCGCGCCGATGCCGTCTTGCTGCACTCCGTCGAAAATTCCAAGAGCCCAGCCTGGGAGCGAGTCTCGCTGAAACCGGTAATCGACCGCCCGATCTTCGCCATCCATCCCCCAAACTACGTGACGCCGGAAGTCGTCGAGTTCGTTCGGGCCCGTTTAGCGTCGTCTTTCGCAAATTCGCCGCACAAACCACAATTGTCATCCTGAGCGAAGCGAAGGACCTATGCATTTGCTGGCAGCACTGGGATGCATAGGTCCTTCGCTTCGCTCAGGATGACAACGGGAGGGTGGGTTGCGAATTTCTCCTCGGCCTCTGCTGCGTCTCGGCGGTGAAACTGCCCTACGTATACATCCCAATCACCCGCTCGATCGCCCTCCGGCACGCCGCACAAAACTTGTTATACCGCGTGAACATGATGCAATCCACCTCAGGACGGTAATACCCCTTCGCCTCGTAGTTCGCGCCTTCGAACGCCCCGACTTTCCCGGCATACTTCTCCGAGCCGAGCATGCCATCTTCCTTCTTGCGCTCTTTGCGGAAGAGTTCATCCATCTCCGCCTCAGGCTTCCCTGCCGCTCGCAGTTCTTTGCGCTGCCGCTGGATGTCGCGCTCAAAGCGATCGAACTCGTCCTTATCCCAGGGCGTCGGCAAGGGTATCCCCGCTGCGACCAGATCCTTCCACTTTAAATTTACGGGATCAAGCAACGCGGTCACATTCGGCTCCCACGGCTCCGTCTTGGTCTCCGGCGGCAGATAAGCCACATCGGACGTATAGTATTCATCCGCCAGTCCAGCGAATTGGTGCCCAAACTCGTGCACACCCACATATGCCGCCCACAGATTGTCGATCGCCACGGTTGCGTACTGATTGAAAATTCCGCCGCCACCGTAAGTCTGCCCGTTCACCAGAATTTCGATGAACTCATACGGCGCGAACGACGCCGCATCCCGCAGCGCTCGGTTCTCCGTGGTCAGCACATAGCGCTCGGTGCCGAACGTGTCATAGGCAGCGCCCACCGGCGAGCGTCGATAAATTCCGCTCGAAGGCCGCGACACTCCCGACTCCTCCGCCGCCGGACACAGCCCCCACACATTGAAATCTTTCTGGTGCTCGCGAAACGGCGACGTCGAAAACAGCGCCTCCATGAATCGCCGGGCGTCTCGCTCAAACTTCGGACGTTCCGCCGCCGTGTAACCATCGCCCAGCACCAGCAAGTCCACTTTGGTCGCAGGATCGCCCATCTTCTGCAATTCGATCAGAGGCCCCGGTGAAGGTGGACGCGACCGGTCGACAAACTTGTCCTTGGGATCGACCACCGTCTTCCAGACTTCCTTCCAAGCTTGAGTCCCACCCTCGCCAAAGCCGCCCCCCGCACGCTCTTTCAGCGACACTTCCACGGGCACGTCAGGACTCGGAAAGCGCAGTGACTCCGAAAATGTCCGGTTCCCGTGGAGCGCCTCTTCCGTCGTCTTCCACTCTCCAAACACCGAATTAAATCCGCGCGAGTACAGCAACTTCCCACTCGCCTGCTCGCGCACTTCAAACAGGTAGTTTCCCAGCTGACTCTCGTCGATTGCCTTGTTCAGATTTCCCGGCCACGCCAGCGGTTCAAGCACGACTCGATCCAGGCTGAACCACTCTTCGTGCGAGTTTCCGGTGTGGTAGTAATCGACGCGCAGGGTACGAGGTGCAGCAAAACTCGCGGCACCACTGAAGAAGCAAAATAGAAGGGAGAGAACAACCGCGCCGAGCGCTCGTTTCATGACCGGAATTGTAGCTTACGAGCCGGGCTTGATCTCAACCGCCTTGTCATTCTGAAAAGTGATCGCCAGCGGCTTTCCGCCATTCGGGTAGTGCAGAGTTCTCGACCCATAATCGCCCGAACCTTCCGGAATGCCCAGTCCAATTGCGAAGCTGGCCTGTAACTCACTCATCCCCGCCTGCACTTCATGGGCCTCAATTTTCTTCCAGACATCCGCGGGCCAGTGTTTGTAAAGATCGCGTGGATCTTCGATGAAGAAAATGTCGTCGGAGTAAATCTTGAAATCGCCGCTCTTCTCGGCCCCAATCGGAGCCGCGTAGCCCTTACCCTCAAGTAAAAAGACGGCCAGCACTTGCTTGATTCCCGGAGCCCGAGGAGAAACGTCGGTCACCACGTCCTGAATCGCAAGCTGCTGCAAAGGCAGCAACGTCCCCGCCTCACGTGCAAAATCTGTCCTGCGGCGTTCCCGATCGTATGGATAGTACGTAAGCTGATAACCGACCTTCACCCACACAGGCTGCGCGGTTAACTGTCGCGCCGACTTCAGATCATAAGGATGCAACTTCTTCGGCGTAACGTAATAGTCCGCCTTCAGCGCCGTTTCCTGCTTGGGTTTGGCGTCTTCCTTCATCGCCTCGCGCCGCTCATACACGATGTAGGCCGCGCGCCCGCCCGCCAGCACAATGGCGGCCGCCAGAAAGACCTGCAGTTTTTTCTGAAACTCCCGATCGAAGGCCATGATCTAAGAGCGGTATCCCTTCGTTGCATCAGTTAAACTATGATTAAGTTTTCCAGGTATTCAGTAAACCGCAAAGGAAATTCATGCCCATCGCCCAGGATGACGTTCTGAACGCACTCAAGCAGTGCTACGACCCCGAAATCCCCGTCAACATCGTCGATCTCGGCCTGATCTATGACATCCGCTTCGACGACGTACCGGAAGGTCAGCAGGACGTCACCGTCGATATGACCCTAACCGCCCAAGGCTGCCCCGAGCATGTGAACATCAGCGCGCAGGTCAAATCCCGCGTCGAGCAACTTCCCGGCGTCCGCAATGCCAACGTCAATGTGGTCTGGGAACCCGCTTGGACTCCCGAACGCCTAAGTCCCGAAGCCCGCAAACAACTGGGAATCGAGTAGCCGAAGCGCCCGTGTGGTGACGGGGGCGGAGCCTGCCCTGAGCGGAGCCGAAGGGCCCCGTCTCTCGCGAGCATTCAGTACTCCCCCAGTTCCTCAAACGCGCGCGCCGCGCGCTTCTCCGCCAGCTCCTCAATCTTGCCGCCGATCTTGATTGCCAGATCCAGATATCGCGTGCCCTGCCGCACATACGAAGGCAGTTCTTCGCGAATCCGGACGAACTGATCGGGATACTCGGATGCCAGCACCGCTAATCCCAAACTTCCCACCAGCACCGCCGCCGGACGTCTCCCCCGCAGCGCCAACATTGCGGCTGTTGCTGCCGATCCCGCAATCACCGCTCGCTTCCAGTTCTCCATAACATCTCCTGACGTCATCTTCTGACCGAGACTGCTCTTGTTAGCAGGATTCTAAACCAACGCTTCCATGCTTTATACTGCCGCCGACACTCAATCGAGCAACACCTATGATGCGATTTCGAATACTCCCGCTCGTGACTGTACTTTTCTTTGCCCTCCTCTGTGCTGGCACTCTCGCCTTAGCCCAGGCCAAACCCCGAGCCCGCGACCTCGGAGTCCCCTTCGACGGCACCCCCGGCGCAAACAACGCCATCACCGACGTCCGCGGCGTCGAAGTCGGACACACCACGCTCATCTCCGGCAGCGGCAAGCTCAAAGTCGGCGAAGGCCCGGTCCGCACTGGGGTTACTGCCGTTCTTCCCCGCGGCAAGGATTCCCTTGATCCGGTCTTTGGCGCCTGGTTTACGCTCAACGGAAACGGAGAGATGACGGGTACGACTTGGCTCGAAGACTCCGGCTTCCTCGACGGGCCGATCATGATTACCAACACGCACAGCGTAGGCGTAGTCCGCGACGCGGTCATTGCGTGGCGCATCAAAAAAGCCGCCCCCGACGCCGCGAGCTATGACTGGTCCTTGCCGGTCGTCGCCGAAACTGCCGATGATGACTTGAACGACATGAACGGCTTCCACGTAAAGCCCGAGCATGCTTTCCACGCCCTCGATACTGCCCATGGCGGCCCGGTCGAAGAAGGCAATGTCGGCGGTGGCACCGGCATGATTTGCAACGAATTCAAAGGCGGGATCGGCACTTCATCCCGCGTCCTTCCTTCCAGACTCGGCGGCTATACCGTGGGAGTGCTGGTACAGTGCAATTATGGAAGACGCAGTCAATTGCGCATTGCCGGTGTTCCCGTCGGCCAGGAAATTACCGATCATACGGTTCGCGAGGAGGACATCGGATCGATCATCATCGTGGTCGCGACCGACGCGCCGCTCATTCCGACGCAGCTCAAGCGCGTCGTCCGCCGAGCCACTCTGGGACTCGGACGCGACGGCAGCTTTTCCGGCGACGGCTCCGGCGACATCTTTATTGCCTTCTCGACCGCGAACCCGGGAGCGGCTGGCCCAAAAGGCGTGCACGACCTGAAAATGCTCGCCAACGAGCAACTGAATCCCATCTTTCTGGCCACCGTTCAGGCCACCGAAGAAGCCGTGATCAACGCCATGGTCGCCGCCGAAACCATGACCGGCATCAACGATTTCACGGTTATTGCCCTGCCGCACGACCGTCTGCGCGAGGTCCTGAAGAAATACAACCGCCTGGCAAAGTAAGCGGTGGGCTTTGTTCGCGTGGTGTTCGTGTGGGGACGGGCGTCCCGCCCGTCCAAATTGCGTAGGGACAGTATGCGTAGGGACAGCCGCCCTCGGCTGTCCAGCCGAGCACAGCTCGGCGGCTGCCAGTGGCCACAACAACTCCAGATTGGCAGATGAGCGGTAGAGTTACCTTCGCCGCCTCACCATGGAGTGCAACGCCTGGGCTGGCGGAGGACTACAATTCATACAGTGAAAGCCTACCGAATCGAGCGCATCAAGGGCGGCATGAAGTTCACTTGCTCGCACTGTGCCCACAGCGTGAGCACGCTGGATTTCGACGCACGGGCCGGCAACCTCCGTACCCAAGCCGCAACCGCGATCAACGATCACGCCAGCAAAACGCACCACGAACCCTTGCTGGTTTCCCCTTCCGTTGGTCAGCAGCGCAGCTGGCGCTAGAGTCTGATTGGCCGCGTATGTAACGGTTGAGGCCCTCAGTCCTTCACCGCCTTATCCGTAATCGCAAGTCCTTTGTCGATGATCGCAAATGCCTCCCGTAGCTGCTCCTCGTTGATGCAGAGCGGAGGATTGGTGAAGAAGGTATTCCAGCGAACGAACGTATAGAGCCCATTCTCCCTGAAGAACTTGCCCAGTGCGGCCATTTCCTCGGACGCGCCTTTGAATGGAGCCATGGGCTGCCGCGTCTTGCGGTCGCGAATCAACTCGACGATGCCGAACAGCCCGATCGAGCGCACCGCGCCTACCGACCGGTGTTTCGCCTGTAACTCCGCACCCAGCGTCTTCATGATCGCGCCCATTTTGCGAGCGTTCTCAATGAGATTGTCTTCTTCGTAAACGCGAATGGTCGCCAGCGCCGTCGCGCATCCCATCGGATGACTGTTGTAGGTAAGTCCTCCATAGAACACTTTGTCGTCGAAGTGCTTCGCAATATGCCGCCGCATGCCGACCGCGCCCAGCGGAATGTAACTCGAAGTAAGTCCCTTTGCCATGCAAATCAAGTCGGGGACAACCTTCCAATGATCGACGGCAAACCACTTGCCCGTGCGGCCAAAGCCCGACATTACTTCGTCGGCAATCATCAGAATCCCGTACTTGTCGCACAGTTTGCGCACGCCTTCCAGATATCCATCCGGAGGCACCAGAATGCCGTTCGTGCCCGTCACCGTCTCCAGGATGAATGCGGCAATCGTGTGCGGTCCTTCCAATTCGATAATTTCCTCAATCATGGTCAACGAAGTTTCGGCCGACTCCCATCCGCGTTCCACGCCGTGATACGGATCGAGCACGTGCACCACGCCCGGAATTCCAGGCTCAGCGGCCCATCGGCGAGGATCGCCTGTAAGGGTGATCGCGCCGGCGGTCGCGCCATGGTACGAGCGATAACGCGCGAGGATCTTGTGACGCCCGGTGAAGAAGCGTGCGATCTTGATGGCATTCTCGTTGGCTTCAGCGCCGCCATTCGTAAAGAAAAACGTGTCGATATCGCCCGGAGTGATCTCCGCCAGCTTCGCCCCCAGCCGCGCTCGCGGTTCCGTCGCCATGAACGGATTGGCATAGGGCAACACCGACGCCTGCTCGGTGATGGCCTGAATGACGCGCTCATCACCGTGTCCAATGTTCACCGACATCAACTGGCTATTGAAGTCGATGAAGCGCTTCCCTTCCGGCGTCCAAAAATAAATGCCCTTCGCTCGGGCCACAGGGATGGGATCAACCTTGGATTGCGCCGACCACTCAAATAATGTGTGTCTCTTGGTGAGATCGACCATCTCTTGGCCGGTCATGGTGGGAACCGTAGTGGCTGTAGTCATAGGATTTTCCAGACTTACTCAGAACTTACGTAGAAACGCGTAGGGACAGTCGAAAGTGGCTGTCTACGTGAGTTGCGCTGCCAGCGCGCCCTTCGTGTCCGCAGCGTGAGCCAGCGCGGCTTCGAGCACGTCCATAGCTTCGTCCATCTGCGCGTCGGTGATCACCAACGGCATAAGCAGGCGGATGACGTTGCCGTATGATCCGGCGGTGATTGTCACCAGGCCATGCTCGTAACAGTATTGTGACACTTGTGTGGTCTCTGAGTCAGCGGGCTGGCGCGTTGTCTTTGAGCGCACAAGTTCCAGCGCCTGCATGGCCCCAAGTCCGCGGACATCGCCGACCAGTTCCCACCGCTCCTGCCACTTCGCGGCACGTTTGCGGAAACGCTCGCCCAGCACGTTGGCACGCGCGCAGAGGTTTTCTTTTTCGATGATGTCGAGGACGGCCAGCGCCGCTTCACAAGCAGCAGGATTGCCTCCGAACGTGCCGCCAAGTTGGCCGGCACCGGGCGCATCCATGATTTCGGCGCGTCCCGTGACCGCAGCCATGGGCAATCCGCCCGTCAGCGATTTAGCCATCGTGACCAGATCGGGTTCCAGTCCCAGCCGTTCGCAGGCAAACATCGCGCCGGTGCGTGCGAATCCAGTCTGCACTTCGTCGGCGATCAGCAGGATGCCGTGTTGGCGGCAGATCGCGCCAAGCGTCGGAAAGAACTCCGCCGGCGGCGTGACGAATCCGCCTTCACCCAGAACCGGCTCGACGATCACCGCCGCCACCGATTCCGCCGCCACCACGCGCTTGAACGTGTCTTCTATATGCCGCGCGCAGTGCACATCGCACGACGGATACCTCATCGAGTACGCGCAGCGAAAGCAATACGCATAAGGAATGTGGTACACGTCGCTCGGAAACGGCTCGAATCCCGCTTTGTACGGATGTGTCTTGCTGGTCGCGGCCATCGCCATATAAGTGCGCCCGTGGAACGCGTCTTCGAAGCTGACGATCGCCGGCTTCTTGGTGTAGCAACGCGCAATCTTGATGGCATTTTCTACAGCTTCCGCGCCCGAGTTCACGAGTATGGTTTTCTTCGGTCCCTTGCCCGGCACGAGCGCATTCAGTTTCTCGCAGACGGCGATGTAACTCTCGTAGGGCAACACGTTGAAGCTGGTATGCAGAAAGCGATCGAGCTGGCGGCGCACCGCGTCAACCACAGCCGGGGCGCGATGTCCGGTATTGAGGCAGCCGATGCCGCCGGCAAAATCAATCAGGCGGTTGCCATCAACATCTTCGACGACTGCTCCTTCAGCCTTGGCAACGAAGACCGGTGTGGCGTGATAAGCCGCCTGCACAACGGCAGCATTGCGCCGCTTCATGAGGGCTTGCGAGCGAGGTCCGGGAATGGGCGTGCGTAGTTGAATAGTAGACATAATTCAGTTCTCCATTCTCAGTTGTCAGTTCTAAGCAAGGTCTCTAAAGCCAAGGTCGGTTCTGCTGGCCACCGACCACTAACCACTGTTTCTCAGTACCAGCCGATCGGAGCTTCGTTCAGATTGATGTACACCTGCTTGGTTTCGAGATACTCCTCGATGCCCCACGGCCCGAGCTCACGGCCAAAGCCCGACTGCTTGTAACCACCCCACGGCGCTTCCACATAAGTCGGCTGCATGTGGTTCACCCACACGATACCCGCGCGCAGCGCTTTTACGGCGCGCATGGCTTTGAAAATGTCGCGCGTCCAGACGGCAGCGGCCAGCCCGTAGGGCGTGTCATTCGCGATCTTCAGCGCGTCCTTTTCGTCGTCAAACGGAATCACCGCCGCAACCGGGCCGAAGATTTCTTCGCGAGCGATGCGGGCACTGTTATCGACGTTATAGAAGATAGTCGGCTGCACATAATAACCCTTCGCTAACTTGTCAGCACGCCCGCCGCCAGCGGCTACTTTGGCTTCCTTCTTGCCAATCTCGAGATACGAACAGACGCGGTCGTATTGCTCTTTCGACACCAAGGCTCCCATCTTCGTCTCGCGTTCCAGCGGCGGACCAATCTTGATCTTCTTCGCTTTCTCCGCCATGGCCTCAACAAACTTGTTGTAAATCGACTTCTGCACCAGGATGCGGCTGCCGGCCGAACACACTTCTCCCTGATTGATGAAGACGCCAAACAGCGCCCCATCAATGGCGGCTTCGAAGTCGGCATCGGCAAAGAAGATGTTGGGCGACTTGCCGCCCAGTTCAAGCGTTACGCGCTTCACGGTATCGGCGGCTTCTTTCACAATGATCTTGCCCACAGCGGCCGACCCGGTAAAAGCAATCTTGTTCACGTCCGGATGCCTGACCAGAGGCGAGCCGCAGCTTTCGCCAAATCCAGTGACCACGTTGACCACGCCCTTCGGCAGGCCGACTTCGTCAAACCACTTCGCTAGTTCAAGCGCGGTAAGCGGCGTTTGCTCCGCTGGCTTGAGCACACACGTGCAACCCGCAGCCAGCGCCGGAGCCAGTTTCCACGCGGCCATCATCAAGGGATAATTCCAGGGAATAATCTGCCCGGCAACGCCCATCGGTTCTTTCAGCGACAGGCTCATTGCATTGTCGGGAACAGGATTCACGTAGCCAACCACCTTCGTAGCCAGCCCGCCGTAGTATTCGAAGCAAGTCGCCACGTCGTTGATGTCGAACTCAGCCTCCACAATCGGCTTGCCCGAGTTACGGCATTCGAGTTCGGCGAGCATGGGCAGGTTCTGGCGTACCTTTTCGGCGAGGCGGAAGAGAATGCGGCCACGTTCCTGCGCCGTAGTAGTCGCCCACGGACCTTCTTCAAACGCGGCTTTGGCAGCCGCGACCGCGCGGTTCACATCGTCCGCGTTCGCGTCGGGCACCTGAGCGATAACCTCTTCGGTCGAAGGATCGTAGACGGGAAACGTTTTAGCCGACTTACTCGCGACCCACTCGCCGTTGATCAGCATCGAATAGGTCTTGACATCAGTTGTAACTCCTCCAGGCATAAGTCCTCCAAGCAGTGATTCTATTCGACTATTACCGCCTGTGCTTCTTTCAGTCGCCCGTACACGAAAAAGAAAAATGCGGCCAGTACCAGGAAAAACAACGTAAAGCCAAACATCTTCGCTTCGTATCTCCAGACCGAAGTAATCTGTTTGGCCGGAAAGAACGCCAACACGATTCCCAGCGTCGTGGTCACAAAGCCGCAGAATCCGGAAACCATCAATGTGCCGCGACTGTAGCGCGCACCGGCCAAGTCGCTGCCGAAAGCAAACTTCAGCAGCGCCGCAAACACGTAAAGGAACGGCACCAACTGCAGGACCACCGCCAGCGAGAGCATCGTCTGGAAAGCTTCCTGCACGCCGCCCGATGCGTAGAAATTGATGACGATCAATACCAGCGATACGATCGCCTGCACGATGAGCGCCGCGTATGGAGTCGCGTACTTCGGATGTACTTTCCCCAGCCACGATGGCATATAGGAATCCAGGCCGGCGACAAAGGGAATGCGCGCCGATCCGCCCATCCACGCCGAGCCAATCCCAGCGATCGAGAGACTCAGCATGAGCGCGAATGGAGTGATAATCCACGCCACGCCAACTTTGCCGGCCATATGGCTGACCGCCTGCACGATGCCCTGCAGCACGCTGATGTCGTTCTTGCCGACCGCAACTAGCAGGGTCAGCGTCGCTCCGATATAAAGGAACCCGGAGATCACGCCGCCCCACGCCACCGCACCGGGCAAGGTTTTCTGCGGATCCCGGATTTCGTCGCCCATCACCGAAGCAAGTTCAAGCCCGACCAAGCCGAAGCAAATCACACCAAAAGAATTCAGAACAAACCTGGGATCCGGCGGAATATGAAAATCGGCGGCGGTGACGGTCGTACCAAACCGCGACCAGACCGTGGCTCCGAGCCCGATCAGAACCGCTGCCGCTACAAAAGTTCCAATCGCACCCAGATTGTTAAGCCATTTCCCGACTCCCAATCCGACGATGTTCACCACCGTCAGCAGCGTCAGCAGCGCCAGCGATGCGGTCATCGCAAAATTCTTGTTGTCGGCGAGCCCGGCATGGCCCGGGCCCATGGCAAACACAGTTACTCCAACGAAATACAGCATCACAGTGGGGACATACAGCATGTTATTCGTCCAGTAACACCATCCGGAGAGAAAGCCGTGAAAATCGCCGAACACTTCTTTTGCCCATAAATACACGCCGCCCTCGCCCGGATAGCGATGCGCGAGTTCGATCACCGCGATCCCCTGCGGCCAGAAAAACAGAAGCAGCGAGATGATCCAAAGCCAGACGGTCACGCCCCCGTTGGCGGCAATGCTCGGAACCACGTTGAGATTGAAAACGGCAACGACAAACAACAACACCAGGTCAAAGCGTCCAAGGACGCGCTTTAAGTGCGGCTGGTTGGGATCGGAAATCATCGGGTCATCGGGTCATCGGGTGATCGGGCCATCTACCGTCCGGATCTCGGATTTTCTATCACCCGATGACCAGATGGCCAGATGACCCGATCCCGTCAGTGTGCTGCTACTGCTTCCATGCGCTCGTGCTGCGCTGCTGCCAGCGACTCGGCGATGTCGGCAAATACCGCCAGGTGCTTGTCAATGTCGGCCTCGGTGTGCTGCACCGAGATCGTCCACTGCTCGTCCCACCAGTAGGGCTGGCACATCACGCCGCGATTTACCATACCGAACCAGTAATGGCGCCACAGGTCCACGTCAATCGGCAGCCAGTCGCGGTAGTTACGAATCTCCTTCGGATAGAGCATCAGCGCGCCGTTCGCTCCCGCACTCGCGATGTAGCTTTGCAAACCAACTTTTGCGATGGTCTTCTTATATCCGGCGACCAACTTGTTACTGAGCTTTTCTATGTACGTGTAGTTGGCCCGGTTAAGCACCTCGCGGAACATTGCCAGACCCGCCGCCATTGAAATCGGATTCGTGTTGTAAGTGCCGCCGTGGAAAACCTTGTGATCGGCGATCAGGTTCATGACCCGTTTGTGCGTACCGAAAGCCGCCAGCGGGAATCCACCGCCAATCGACTTCGCCAGGCAGATCATATCGGGCGTCACCCCAAAGTATTCGGAAGCGCCGCCCCAACACAGCTTTGCGCCGGTCTTGACTTCATCGAAGATCAGCAGTGCGCCGCGCTGGTCGCAGAGCGCCCGCAGTCCCTCCAGAAATCCCTTCTGCGGCATGCAGAGCCCGACGTTCATCATGATCGGCTCAAGAATCACCGCCGCGATCTCATTCGGATTCTCCCGGAAGCGCCGCTCCACGGTTTCCAGATCGTTAAAGGTCGCAATCGGTACGTTGGCGAGGCTTGCTTTCGGCACGCCGGCTCCGCCCGACACCGGCTTCGGATTCTTGATATCGCCCAAATCGTCGCCGGGCGGGTGCGGCTTCACGCTGACTAACGCCGCATCGTGCAGGCCGTGGTAACCGCCCTCGAACTTGATGATCTTGTCGCGTCCGGTAGCGGCGCGGGCCAGACGAATGCAGTGCATGGTGGCTTCGGTGCCGCTGTTGCCGAAGCGGCACATCTCGACCGGAAACCGCGTGCAGATTTCTTCCGCCAGTTCCCACTCCATGTTGTGCGGCATGCCGTAGGCGGTGCCTTTGTGCAGGCGCGCTTCCACCGCCTTAATCACCGCCGGATGCGAGTGGCCCGCCATGAGCGTGCCGAAACATAGATTGTGGTCGAGATATTCGTTGCCGTCGAGATCGCGGAACTTACTGCCCGAAGCTTCCGACACGAAGATCGGATACGGTTCGTATGCGCGGTAATTGCTGGCCACGCCCAGGGGCAGGCGCTTCAAGTTCTTCTTATACGCTTCGGCGGACTTCGGAGTACGGCGCTCGAACGTGTCGAGCTCTTTTTGCAGTGCGGGGTACATCGAGATTCTCCAAAAAGCTCAGGCCGGGTAGGCCATTAGATTGGGCCCGGGCGGCCGAAACCGCCCGGGGATATAGATATTCTAGAACGAAAACTTCAAAGCAAACTGAATCTGGCGCGGTTCCCGGGTGTGCGTCACGCGGCCGAAATCCGGCCCGTCACTGAGATTGCCATCCGGGTTCAGGAATTGCGAGTGGTTGAAAATGTTGAAAAATTCAGCCCGGAACTCGGCGTGTACGGTTTCGCCAATCGGGATACCCTTCTGCAGCGACATATCAAAGTTGTTGATGCCGGGTCCGCAGCAGATCGTACGCGGCCCACCCAAAGATCCCAACGGCGGATCCTGGATCGGGCACACACCAGAAGCCGGATTGCAAAAGTAATAGTTATTGTTGTTTCTGGGATTCAGGAAATGGACCGGACCCGTCTCCACCGGCCGTCCCGGCGCCTCGAAGCCGCTAGTGTCATTTTCGAGTTCCTGATCGTCCAGGGTCTGCATACGAATCGGGAACCCTGACTGGAAGCTGGTGATACCCGAAACCGCCCAGCCGTCCAGGAGTTGCCCCTTTGCTCCGCTGTACTTGGGGACGGGAATCTGCCACAAATAGCTGATCACCAGTCTGTGCTTAGCGTCGAACAGCGACAAAGACCGGTTGCAACTGAAGTTGTTCAACACCCCGTTGCAGATCGGCTTCAGTGCGTTTTCAAAACTGGAGGCGTCGTCAATAGACTTGCTGAAGGTATAGGCAATCTCGAACTGCAATCCATTCGAGAACCGCCGCTCCAGCGAGGCCTGCAAAGAGTTGTAGGCGGAATTCGCGATCGTATCCTGCGCGTAGATGCTGCTGAAAACGGGGATTCCATCCAGCGGGCAACCGCTCCCGGTGATGGGATTACAAGAGGGCGAAGAGTAAGGCCGCAGGCCCACCAGCGTAATCGGAGTCGGATTGGGCCCGGTCACTACGGGTGTCGGACCATAGGGCAAATGCAAGGTTACGCCGGCGGGGATCTCGTTAGCGGCAATGTTGAAGCCGCTGTCCCCAAAAAACGGCCCGCAGGCGAGGTTCGGGTCACCGGTAAGGTTGGAAATATTTTGCAGGTCAAGGCAGGTCTGTGCGTTCGCCGGGCTCAGATCGTGGGTGGCCAGCAAGCGATGTCCCTGCGAGCCCACGTAGCCGACAGTAAGGACTGTGTCCTTGAACACTTCACGCTCAATGCCAAGGTTGTACTGCTCGGTGTACTGCGCCCGGAGGTTCGGCTGTAACTCTCCGAAGAGCACGATGGGACGAAAGGCCGACCAATCGATTGACGTACCATGTGCGGGGTTGAGAATGCTGCCGAAAGGATTCGGAAGCACTCCTTGCCCCGTTCCGCCTGATGCGACGGTCCCGCAGGGCAACGTACAGTTCTGCAGAACGAACGGCGTGTTGAAGAATCCTTCCGTAATAGTCGTGCTGCCACCGAACGGCGGTTCCGCCTGGAACTGTTCCAGCACCAACTGCTCGATCGGGTTGTAGAAAAGTCCAAATCCACCCCGAATCGTCATCTTGCCGTTCTTCCCCGGGTCCCAGGCGATACCAATGCGCGGCGCAAAGGACTTGTAATACGACTTGGTCAAACCTTTGGGAACGCCGGCATCTCCCGGCACTACAAGACCCAGCGGGAAAACGGCATTCGCTGGACCCGTGGGACTGCAGTCATTACTTCCATACAGTGCGATTTGGTTGGGATCCGTCAGCTGACAGGGATAGGTGGTCGTTGCCTGCCCGGGACGGAAAGTCTGATAGCGCCCGCCCGCGTCATAGAAAGGTTGGTTGTACTCCCAGCGCAGACCGTAGTTGAGAGTTATATTCGGCTTAACCTTCCAACTGTCTTGCGCGAACAAATATAAGGCGTTCCCGCGCACATCCTCTGAGTTTGTGGACCCAATCAAGTCCGTATCGGGGATCCCCATGAGGTAATTGGGAAACAGATTTGAAGAGCCATCGCTATTCCGCACCGAAATGAAGTCACTCAATCCTCCGCCAGAGTAGGCGTAGTCTCCCTGCGGAGCGAAGTACAACGTCTGCAGGAATCGCTGAATTCGGAAATCGACGCCAAACTTCATGGTGTGGTTGCCCTTCACCTTGGTGAGGTTGTCCGAAAACTGATAAGTGTTGCCGATCTGCGGCAACTCGCCCTCGAAGTCATTACCGATCGTGAAACCTCCCGAGACGTCGATGTCGGGTACGCCTTCGTGCTGTGCCCCCAGTGCCGGTCCCGGCGTAATGCCAATCTTGGGATCGGAAGTGATGATGTTCGGCGTGTCTGTGGTGCCGGTGAAGCAAATCGACTCCTTAACACCGTTGACCACGATGGACAGGGGCGGATTGCACGAATCTTGCACCAGATGGTGGTTCTGTGGAGACAAGAACGTGCCCTGGCCCTCCCGGAAGTAAGTAATCCGGGCTTCATTCACCACCGTCGTGCTCAGAGTCCAGGTATGGCTTATATTCACCTGCTGCGACCGCGTCTTGTTGAGGTCGCCGAAGCCGGGCAAGAGGTTAGTGGACTCCGCCTGGAATTTCGTAAAGGGTTCCGCATCATATGCATCGTTGAAGTAGTAGTACACGCTCAGGTTCTGACGATCATTGATGTGGTGATCCAACTTGACCGTGAACTGATTCTCGCGCTGCTGGGCATGGGGAATGGATTGAAAGATATTGGAGGTATTGGAGAGGTTTGTGCAAGTCGGATCCGCGTTGGGACAAGGCACGTACTGTTTCATCAAGTTAAACGCAACTGGATCAAAACACGAGGTCGGTATCTGGCTATTGGGGAAGATGGACGTCCAGGGCGTTCCTACCGTCGGCATGACACCGCCGGCGCTGGCGATTGCGGCCGCACAACTCAGAGGGTTGCCGTTACCGGCGGGCCGGTTTTGCAGAATCCCCGCTAGCGCGTCGGAGCTTAACGTCGGAACCGTCGGGGGCTGGGGAGGAGGATTGATGATTGTTGTAAACGGCGATTGCGAAAAATCTCCGTTGCGCTCGGCGGCCGTTGGCACCACGGTCGGATCGCCGACGATACCCTGCACGACGCGGCGTCCGTCATAGGAGGCAAAGATGAACGTGCGATCCTTCTTGATGGGGCCGCCAAAAGTTGCACCGAACTGATTTTGTTTATTGTCGGGCGTGGCCGGGTCCAGGAATCCTTTGGAATCGAGCACGTCGTTGCGGAAGAATTCGTAGAAGCTCCCATGCAATTGATTGGTGCCGGACTTGGTCACGACATTGATCACGGCTCCGGAGTTGCGGCCGTATTCGGCATCGAAAGTATTGGAGAGCACACGGAACTCCTCGATGCTGTCGGGCGAAGGCTGAATTGCGGGTCCATTGACAAACAAATCGTTGCCGTCTCCGCCATTCACGCTGAAGTTGTTGGAGCGCCCGCGACCGCCGTTTACCGAAACCGCTCCCGCCGTGTTACTGCCATAAAACAGATCGGAACCGCCGACCCCCTGCACACCCGGCTGCAACTGGAGCAACTGATAGGTATCGCGCGAATTGAGCGGCAGGTTCGAAACCTGCCGCGCATCCATCACCGCGCCCAGCTGCGTGCTCGTCGTATCCACGATTGGCGCTTCGGACGTCACTTCCACCGTTTCTTTGGTCTCGCCGATCTGCAGGACGCTGTTCAGCGTGATCACCTGGTTCAGGTCGACCATGATCCCCTTACGTTCGTTCGTCTTGAATCCCGTCAAATCGAAGGAGATCGTGTAGGTGCCGACCGGAACTTGCGGGAAGCCGTACTCACCGCTGTCGTTGGTCTGAGTATCGCGGCTCACTCCGGTCGCTTCGTTGGTGGCGGTGACTTTCACTCCCGCCAGCACGGCGCCGCTGGAGTCGGAGACACGGCCGAGGATGCGTCCGCCGGTGCTCTGGGCAGACAGGAGCGTGGAGCAGATCAGGCACAGGCTCAGGACCGAACTCAGAGAGATGAGCCAGCAGGACATCCGGGACGGCTTTCGCATTGCTAGGGAACAAACCGGCATACAGATCCTCCAGATCTCGGGGGGCAAATTTGTTAGATCCGATTCAGCTTGCGCGCACCACAAACCTTGCTATAATCGCGCAAGGTTAGAGATTCCGCAGCCTTCTGTCAAGCGGAAAAGTGCATTTCCCACGCCGCGACCAGCAGGCATATTCGGAGATCATGTCGAGCGACGCCCAAGTTTATCTCAAAATCGGTGACGTGGCCCGCCTGGTAGGGATTTCTCCGTCGGCGATCCGAGGATGGGAAACTCTGGGGCTGACTCGCCCCCAGCGCACCCAGAGCCGCTATCGCATTTACACCAACGATGACGTGCGCGTACTGAAAAAAGCGCGCTACCTGCGCAAAGTTCGCGGACTGAACGCTGCTGCCATCGTGCAAATGCTGAAGCGCGAGGGCGCCATCAAACCTGCCCCCGGCAGCGGCACCACTTCGATCGGCCCGCGACTGCGGCGGTTGCGCACTCAGCGCGGCCTCAGCCTCGCTGAAGTCGCTTCGGCGGCGGGAGTGTCGATTGGCTTCCTGAGCGCGCTCGAACGCTCGCAGATGAGCGCCTCCGTCGGCACCCTGCGCAAGTTGGCACGCTTCTACCGCACCAACATCCTTGAGTTTTTCGATACGACGGAATCGGATGCCCGATTGGTGCGCCCGCTCAAGCGCAAGGTGCTCGAAGCCGGTCCGGGCGTGCGCATGGAGCTGCTCGCCTGGGGCAACAAGGTAATGGAGCCCCACTTGTTCCGCATCGCGCCTCAATCTGGCAGTGGCGAGCCCTACGCCCACGAAGGCGAAGAGTTCCTCTTTGTGCTGCGCGGAGAGCTGCAGATCGCTCTCGCCAGCGAGGAGTACCATCTGAAGCGCGGCGACAGCTTTTATTTTGAGAGCGCCACGCCGCATCACTGGAGAAATCCCGGCCGCAGCGAGACCTGGCTCTTGTGGGTCAACACGCCGCCGACTTTCTGAAGCCGGGAACGTTGAAGAGGGTCAAACCTTCCGTGGCATCTACGTTTTTGATCGTTGAGGGAGAATAACTAATGTTGCGTAAATCAATATTCGCCCTGTTCGCCGTCTTACTGATCCTGTTCTGCGCATCCTGCACCAGGAAGACTCCCACCCTGAACCTGCTGGTATGGGAAGGCTACGCCGATCCTGCTTACGTCAAGGCTTTCGAAGAGCAGAACCACTGCAAGGTATCGGCTTCCTACATGGGATCGAGCGACGAACTCGTCGCCAAACTGCGCGGTGGCAGCTCGGGCAACTACGACGTGATTTCTCCATCGAGCGATGTGGCCACCATGATCGCGACCTCCGCTCTGGCCGCGCCGCTCGATCTCGGCAAACTGCCCAGCTACGGCCAGCTTTCACCGCAACTCACCTCGTTGTCGCTGGTCCGGGTGAAGGGCGAGTTCTATGGCGTGCCGTTCATGTGGGGACCAGACCCGATGATCTACGACACTACCGCGTTCCCAAAACCTCCCGAAAGCTGGAACGTGATGTGGGATCCAAAGCTCAAGGGAAAAATTTCCGTGTGGGACGATCTTTCCACCGTCTATATGGCGGCGCAGGTGCTCGGCTACGACAAGCCCGATCCAGGGCATCTCTATAACTTGAGTGATGAGGAACTCGACGCCGTCAAAAAGAAACTGGTGGAGTTGAAGCCGAACATTCGCAAGATCTGGTCCACGGGCGGCGAGCTCACCAATCTTTTCCAGAATCACGAAGTAGTGATCGCGATGGGCTGGCCACTTATGACTAACCAGCTGCGCAAAAGCAATTTTCCCGTGGGCGAGACTATTCCTAAAGAAAACACCACCGGCTGGATCGATCACCTCATGATCGCTGCCGGCAGCGAAAACAAAGATCTGGCCTACAAGTTTCTCGAGTTCATGATCGAGGCGCAGACGCAGAAAAAGGTCACCGAAGTGACCGGCTATACGCCAGCAAATCCGCGGGCCGCGCAGTACATGACGCCGGAAGAAGTGAAGAACTTGCACCTCGACGACGTGGACAATTACCAGCGGCGGCTTTATTTCTGGCAGAATGTTCCGCGCCGCGCCAAGTACAACGAAATCTGGAACGAAGTAAAAGCAGCGCAATAATGTGAAGCGCGGGCGCCCTCGCCCGCGTGCAAGCAGCTCCGAACTGAAAGCCATGGCAACGACGTCAGAACCCGCAGTCGCAACCAGCCGGCAGCCAAGCTCTGCACCGCTGCTTTCCATCCGCTCCGTAGCCAAGCATTTCGGCAAGAACATCGTGCTGCGAGACATCTCGCTAGAAATTGCCGAAGGCGAATTCCTGACCATCCTCGGCGAGAGCGGTTCAGGCAAAACCACCCTGTTACGAATTCTTGCCGGCTTCGAGCAATCCACCTCCGGAGAAGTCTGGATGTCGGGCGAGCGCCTCGACACCGAGCCTCCCTATCGCCGCCGCGTCAATACCGTCTTCCAGAGTTACGCTCTGTTCCCACACATGACCGTCGAACAGAATGTTGGCTATGGATTGGCAATCGCCAGACGTCCGGCCGCAGAAATTCAATCACGCGTCGCCGAAGCGTTGGAAAAGGTCAAGATGTCCGCCTATGCCAAGTCGAAGCCGTCGAAGATCAGCGGCGGACAGCAGCAACGCATCGCACTCGCCCGCGCCCTGGTGAATCGCCCGCGCCTGCTGCTGCTCGATGAACCGCTCTCCGCGCTCGACGCCAACTTGCGCCGCCAGATGCAGGTCGAACTAAAAGCGCTGCAGCGCGAGGTCGGCATCACTTTTATCTTCGTCACGCACGATCAGGAAGAAGCGATGGTGATGTCCGACCGCATCGCCTTGTTGCGCTCGGGTGAACTCGAGCAGGTTGCCAGCCCGCGCGAAATTTATAACCGGCCCGCGACCTCCTACACCGCACAATTCATCGGACACACAAATTTATTGCGCGCCGACGTTAGCCACGGCACAGCCAAGAGCGGCGCGCTGCAGTGGCCCACTTCCCTGCCCGACGGCGCGACCCTATTCTCGCTGCGTCCGGAGTGCATTCGCCCGGCGACCGCCGTGCCAACAAGTAACGCAACGGTTCGTTTTCGCGCCAAGCTTCGCGACCAGGCTTTCCACGGCGCCACCGACCTGCTGCGCGTCGAATCCGACGGCGGACTGATCCTCACCATCCGCACTGCCAGCCGCGACCTGCCCAATTCCCAAGCTCCGCTGGAGTTCGAATTCGATGCCGCCGATGCCATCCCGGTTCGCGCGACCAGTCTCGGCTCCAATCCTGATTTCGAGGACCGACCCTGATGTTTTCCCGCGCCTACCGCACCGCCATCACCGTCCCCCCGCTGGCGTGGGTCGCCGTGTTTCTGCTGGTGCCTTATCTGCTGATGTTTTGCTACAGCTTCTGGTCGGTCTCCGAATCGCAGGCCATCGTTCATTTCTGGAACCTCGACAACTACCACGAACTCCTGACCAAGCCCGTTTACTGGGAGACGTTGCTGCGTTCCATGTGGATCGCCGCCCGCGTGATGTTCTTTTCCATGCTCCTCGGATACCCGCTGGCTTACTTCCTCTCCTTCCACGCCGGCGGCAGAAAAGACCTCTACTATCAGCTAGTAATCATTCCGCTGTGGGTGAGTTATCTGGTCCGCGCCTACGCCTGGAAGACGATTCTAGGCACTGACGGCGTCCTGAACACGCTGCTGCAATATGTCCACCTAACCAAGCATCCGCTCGACTTCCTGCTCTACAGCCCGTTCGCCGTCGTACTTACATTGACGCACATCTATACTCCTTTCACGTTCCTGCCGATCTACGCGTCGCTCGAACATATTCCGCGCAATCTGGTAGAAGCCTCGCACGATCTAGGAGCGACGCCCGCGCAAACCTTCTGGCGCGTAATCTTTCCGCTCTCCATTCCCGGAGTGTTAGCCGGCGCAACCTTCGCCTTCGTCCTCAGCCTGGGAGACTTCCTGGCGCCGCTCTTGCTAGGAGGCCCCAGCGGCATCATGATCTCGAACATCGTGGTCAGCCTTTTCGGTGCGGCTTATAACTGGCCGCTCGGAGCCGCCATCTCGCTGTGCATGCTGGCGCTGGTGCTCGGACTGATCTTCTTCTCGGAGCGACTAGAGAAGAAGTGGAGCTTCTCGTGAGCGCGACTTCTTCAAACCCAGGCTCGTTAATAAAAGGCCCGCGCTGGCTAACCGCTCACGCCCTAGCCGTCTTCGCCTTCCTCTACCTGCCCATCGTCATCCTCATCCTTTATTCCTTCAACGGACAAGGCGTAGGAGGCTTCCCGCCACGCGACCTAACCCTGAACTGGTACCGCATCCTATTCAGCGACGCCCCCATCTGGGATTCGGTCTTCAACAGTTTGCTGGTCGCCTTCGCGGCCATGCTGATTGCTCTGGCCTTCGGAATCCCCGCCGCGCTCGCACTCGATCGCGCTCAGTTTCCCGGCAAGGCTCTGTTCCGCCGCTTGGTTCTATTGCCGCTGATTCTGCCCGGCATAATTACCGGTCTGTCGCTACTAATGCTCTTCCGAGTAGGAGAAGTAAAACTAAGCCTGCTAACCATAGTTTTAGGACACGGCACCGCGCTAATCTCCGTAGCCACCACCGAAGTCTTCGCCGGTTTGCAAAAACTAAACCGAGCCCAGGAAGAAGCCTCGCTAGACTTAGGAGCGACTTACTGGCAAACCTTCTGGCGCATCACCGTCCCCAATCTGAAGCTCTCCATTATCGGAGCGGCGCTGCTGATCTTCACTCTCTCCATGGACGAAATCGCCGTAAGCTTCTTCCTGATCGGCCGCGACAACACGCTCCCGCTAGAAATCTGGGGACGTCTCCGCCGAGGCATCACTCCCGAGATCAACGCCATCTCCACCATCATCTTTGTGTTTTCCTTGTTTGCGATCGTGTTCTGGTATCGCCTGCGTACGCGGGCGGAAGGAACTCCGGAGATCGTCGCGGAGTTGGTCGAAACTGCGCAAATCAATTCCAAGTTGTCATCCTGAGGGAAGCAGAAGGGACACCTACATTCTTACGCTGGCAGTGCGGCGTCGCTGTCGCCAGCAGCCGAAGGCGGAATCTGCTCCAGCCTCTGTCGGAAGTACTCCTTCCAACTTTCAGGTAATGCTGCAACTCGGAGGGCACGCTGCACCCAAGCTACATCAGCATCGCTATATCTTTTCTCCGCATACAAGCGGGTGATTTCCGAAACCGGGACTCCAATCGGATCGCGGCCGAAAACCCTCATCTCATCGCCGGCGCCGACCTCTCCCTCGCGCGTAACGGCGAGATAGAAACCCGTTCGGCGGCTTAGGAAAAATCGTTTTACGATGTCGTCGGCCTCAAATCTCACCCCAAGTTTGTAGCAAGGGAGGCGGGGCTGGGTCACAACCACTTCCGCCGAACCGACCGACAACCGATCGCCAAGATGGACCGACTCTTCCAACAAGCCATCGAGGGTGAAGTTTTCCCCAAAGATGCCCAGGGGCAAGTCCCGGTCGGGCAACTCTTTTTCCCAGTATTCGTAGTGTGCCAGGGGATAGCAGTAGACGGCCTTGTATTCTCCGCCATGAACCCTGAGATCCGCTTGACGATCGCCATCCAAATTAAGCTTGCGCAAAGCGACGCGGCCCTCCACCGGTTGTTTGTAGATAGCCGTAGTTACGTTTCTTCCCCGCCACATTACATCGCGGGGCAGCCCGATATTCACCGAGATGAGCTTCATTTGCCCGCTCCCCATCCGCCGCGTGCACCGAACAGCCGACACTATCCAACTCCGCCTTGTTTGCGCTGCTCACGCAAAGTTCGGAGCGCCGGCTCTCTGCCCAGTCTGCGCTCGATGATCTCCAGCGGGACAAGTTCGTCCTCGCCATTTTCGAGCCGCGCCTTGGCAGCATCGTAGGCCTTAACGTCGGCGAGCATTTCCGCGTCTTCCATAACCTCTCTAGTGTAGCGTAGCGCCTTTTCTCCTCACATTTTGTTCGTACGGCCATCACAGACCTGCACCACCGGGAACCATTCAGGCATGTGAGCGGCCGCGACGTCGCCATCGCCGCCTCCGTGCCTGATCAGAAAGTGGCAGCTCAGAAGCGCAAGCTCAGAAGTGGAAGATCAGATCGCTAGCCGCCGTAAACTGATTGTGCTTTCGCCCGTTGTCGTAGGCCTTCTGATCCCAAGCGCGCTCAAAACGCAGCTCCGGACGCAGTTGCACGGTCGTGCCGATCCAATGGCACCACATGATCGTGTTCTCTGAGTATTTGGTCGCATAGCCCGTGCGCTGGCCTTTTTTGTCGTCGAGAAAGTCGCTGCGGAACGACAGGAAGTTATGCACTGAGAGTTCCTTCTGCAGGAAATTGACTATGGCGTATTCGGGAGCGGTGCAACGTTGCTCTCCCGGCAAGCAGTACGCGGCATTCGCGCCGGTTTCCGGCTTGATATCGCCTCCGAAAGCAGGCACGTCGCGCTCATACATGTACCAGGACTCGGTGGCCATGTGCACCGTCTTCGAGAACTTGTGATACCAGGTCGCGTCATACTGCTGCAGATTGTTGTACGCGTACTTGGCGTCGTTGATGCCATTGGCGCAGACATAAACATTGTCATTCACCGACTTAGTCGTATAGCTCGCGCAGACCGTACCGGAAGGCTTCGCATCCGGCGTCCACGGGGCAACGTCGTGGCCGACGGTAATGCCGAGTTGCACCAACCACTGGTCGTTCAGCTTGACGGTTGCGATCAGGCCAGTGTCGGTAAAGGGGTCGATCGCATAGAGCAGCGAGTGGCTGAAGATGTAGTTGTTCGGCGCCAGTTGCGCTTCGATGCCGGGCACGGAGATGAAGCGGCCTAGCCTCAGATTCATCCCTTGCGCTACTTGTGGAATGTAAACATCGACATATTCGAGGGTAGGATCAAAGCCGTATTCATGATGATCGTTGAGCAATTGGCCGCTCAGATAGCCCTTCCCGGTCGTGAAGCGATAATCCGTGCCGTAGAGGGCAGTCAGGTGGTAGCCCCAGTCGATGTGATCGCGTTGCACGGAATCGGGCAGGCGCTCGGCGTAGAAGACGAATTGATTCAGCTCAAAGCGGTTGGCGTAGTCATCGTTCGCCTCGGGCGCATTGCTGTTTGTGGAGGTGCTGAAGTTTAGCGTTGGATCGAGCCATCCATAGAGCTTGGTGCGGCTGCGGGCCTGGTTGATGGCGGTCATCAGCGGATAACTGTTCGTGTCCGGCTCGCCAATCACCGGCGAACCACCGTATGACCAATCGGAATTGGGGAAGGGCGGCGAATCGAGCGGCGACGGCAGGCCGCGTCGCGCTGGAGCCGGCGACGAGGCGGTCGAGGAAGCCGGCGGCGACCAGTCCTGGCGGTAGAACTCGGCCCAGCGGGCGAAGAAGCCTTTTGTGTCGCGAATGCTTGGCGTCGGAGCTTCGGGTAGCGGAGATGTCTCTTTATCCGCCTGTTGTGCGTGACAGAGACTGCACGACAAGAACATTGCGCCTGCGAATAGAAGGAAAAATTGGCCGAGGCGCGAGCTATTGATTGGGCGCATGAAATGTCGAGCCACTTAAGTCTACATGCGCCCTCGCCTGGAGAGCCGAGGCACAGTTTCCCTTGACCGCAGGCAAACAGCAGGTCCTTCGCTTCGCTCAGGATGACAAATTTAATAAATAGGGTGAGAAACTGAGACAAACTAATTAAGACGTAGCAATCAGCCTCGCGAACGTCCGCCATAGTAAAGTAGTAGCAAGCCCCAATTTGCAGGGCTGAGGAGTTTTCGATCTGAATCCGAGTATTCGCAACATCGCCATCATTGCCCACGTGGACCACGGCAAGACCACGCTGGTTGACGCCATGCTCCGGCAGAGCGGCACTTTCCGCGACAACGAGACCGTCGCCGAGCGCGTCATGGACTCAAACGATCTGGAACGCGAGCGCGGCATCACGATTCTTGCCAAGAATACGGCAGTGTTCTATGCGGGCGTGAAAATCAATATCGTGGACACGCCCGGTCACTCCGATTTTGGCGGCGAAGTGGAGCGGGCGCTCAAGATGGTCGACGGCGTCATGCTCTTGGTCGACGCGAGCGAAGGGCCACTGCCGCAGACTCGTTACGTGCTTAGCAAGGCGCTTGAAGCTAACCTGCAGCCGATTCTCGTCATCAACAAGATCGACCGGCCCGACGCGCGTCCGCAGGAAGTTCTCAACGAGGTCTACGACCTCTTTATTGATCTCGACGCCAAAGAAGAGCAGCTGGATTTCCCTATCCTCTATACGAACGCCAAGGCAGGAACGGCTGCCGTGCATCAGGGAGCGGCGGGCGAGGATCTGCGTCTTCTGTTTGAGGCGATTGTCGATACCATTCCCGCGCCGCAAGGAGACGCGAACGGCCCGCTTCAGATTCTCGTCGCGAATCTTGATTACAGCGACTACCTCGGACGCCTCGCCATTGCCCGCGTTTTTTCTGGAACGATGAAGACTGGAGAAGACGTTGCTATCGCCAAGCGCGACGGCTCGTTTCACAAAACCAAAATCACCAAGCTCTTCAGCTTCTCCGGACTCAAGCGCACCGACATAACGGAAACATCGCTCGGCGACATCATTGCCGTCGCCGGCGTTGAAGGCATCACGATTGGCGAAACCATTACCAGTGCGGAGAATCCCGCGCCGCTTCCGCCTATCGTTATCGATGAGCCGACGATTGCGATGCTGTTCACCATCAACACGTCTCCGTTTTGCGGACGTGAAGGCACGTACGTCACTTCGCGCAACCTGCGCGAGCGGCTGGAGAAAGAGCTGCTCACCAACGTCTCGCTGCGCATGGAAGAAACGGGCAGCACCGACTCGTTCAAGGTTCTCGGCCGCGGCGAGTTGCAGCTTTCGATTTTGATCGAGATGATGCGTCGCGAAGGTTACGAGCTGATGGTCGGCAAGCCTGAGATCGTCACCAAGCACGACAAAGAAACTGGCAAACTGATGGAGCCGGTCGAGCACCTGACCGTCGATATCCCCGAAGAATTCGTCGGGGTGGTCATGGAACACGTCGGCTCGCGCAAAGGCGAAGTCGCCAACATGCATAACCACGGCTATGGCCGAGTGCGGGTCGAATTCCGCGTGCCCAGCCGCGGACTGATTGGCCTGCGCAGCACGCTGCTCACCGACACGCGCGGCACCATCGTCATGAACGCGCTCTTTGATGGATACATCGAATGGCAGGGAGAAATTTCGCATCGTCCGACGGGTGCGCTGATCGCCGATCGGCCGGGGCTCACGACCTCTTACGCTCTCTACAACCTGCAGGAGCGCGGCATCCTTTTCGCTGGGCCTGGCGTGGATGTCTATGAAGGCATGATCATCGGGGAGAACGCGAAAGACACGGATCTTGACGTCAACATTGTGCGCGAGAAGAAGCTGACCAATATGCGCGCCTCAACTTCCGACGAGGCGATTCGGCTGGTGCCTTACCGCAATCTCAATCTCGAACAGGCCATCGAATTTATCGCTGACGATGAGTTTGTCGAGGTCACGCCGAAGTCTCTGCGGCTGCGCAAGAAGATTCTGCAGTCGAATAAACGGAAGAAAGGTTCGCTGGCTGCGGTCGAGGGCTGATCGGCGAAGGGCAACCATTGAGGCTGCCGAGCCCACGATGTACACTTGCATTACCGCAGCGCGCCCGTAGCTCAGCTGGATAGAGCGGCAGCCTCCGGAGCTGTAGGTCGGGAGTTCGAATCTCTCCGGGCGCGCCAGTTTATCTCTTTACCCTTCACTGGATTACCCTTTCCGACCCGTTTCCGGGTGCCGTGAATTTGGGAGCAACTGGGAGCAAAACCCCTTCGACTTTGGCGGCAATCAACCGCTGCGCCTCCGGGATCGGCTGGACATACACGCCCAGCGTGATTCTCGAATCGACATGCCCCAGCTGATTCTGCAGGGCCTTGATGCTCTCCCCGCTCGGGTTTGCCCAGGTTGAGTAGGTATAGCGGAACGCATGCCAACCTACCAGTGGAATCCCGGCCCGCTTGCAAGCCGGAATCAGAACGCGATTGCGGACGTTGTTAGGGTTGAGCGTCGTCCCGCCGACAGTCTTGAAAACAAAATCGTCGAGACCGCTTCCGTGGGGCTTCAGTCGAGCCAAAGCCTCCATCACCAAAGCTCCAACAAAGACCTTACGATTCGATGCCTTGGTTTTTGGTCTTGAAGAGAGGCCGTGGTAGACAGTCTCCGCAACCACCACCACTCCATCCTCAAGATCCACGTAGCGCCAGCGAAGGCCGAAAATCTCCCCACAGCGCAGACCAGACAGAACGGCGAGAAGAGCCATCGTCTGGTAAGGCTCGGGAAGCTCCTTGTACAGCTTCCAAAACTGCTCTGGGGTAAGCGTGAGACGTTTCTTCACATCCTCAAGAGCGGGAACCTGGACACCCTTCACTGGATTGCGTTGTACGTACTCCCACAAAGCAGCGGTCGCAAAGATTTTTGACAACCGGTTCCGAAGCGACAGCACAGTCCTTGATGAAACTCGCTTCGATACCTGGGTGAGAAACATTTGCACGTCCGCTGCTCCAATCTCAGACATCCTCATTTTCCCGAAGAAAGGAATGAGATGCCTGCGAATGAGGTGCCGATAGAGCCGAGCTGTCGAAAACCGGAGCGTGGGCAGAATATTCGGTTCGAATCGCTCCAAGACAAATCGCTCGAATGGAATCATCACCTCGGGTTTGTGTGTGCCCTGGTTGATGGCAGCGAGAAGCTCGGAAAGCTTCCGCTGCGCTTGTCGTTTGCTGAGTTCGCGGACCGGCCCCAACACAACAGAAAGCGCGCGCCGACGACGAGTACCATCTTCGGCGATCACATCCTCCCGGTAGCGGCCAACCCATACCTTTTTTCCTTTCCCTCGTTGAAACAGCCAACCTTGTTGCCAACGCGGTCGAGCCACGGACACGAGGCATTGTAGGGATTCCGAACCCTCGCGCTTCCATGTATCCCAAATGGAATGCTGCATCTGCAATTCGGGGGTTCCGGGGTACGGAGGTCACGTCGTTCGGGAGCATAGCAAGCGTCAGCGGTGAGGGTAGTAGCCCTGGACTCCTTATCTCGATCCTATCGCGGAAGATTCGAAAAAACACAGCCGCTGAAGTACGGTATAGCTCTTGCCAACTGCCTGGGATGATGTAAGCAGCGATGCTCCTCAAGGAATTTCAGGAGATCCTGTCTCGCAAAGCCGGCCGCTTGATTCTCATACATCGTCTCGATTCGCTGAACCTCGCTCCTGCATTCTTGGAGCAATTTGTCCAACTGACTGAGTTTTGCTCGACGTGATTCAACTATCTCCTTCGCCCAGATCCAGTTCTGCTTCGTGGCGGCGTCGTAGCGCTTCCTCAAGTCGCGCAATATTTTCTCTTCCATTCCCAGAGCTCGTTGTGACTTCTCGTGCGCCGCTTGAAGCGTCGAAATCTCAATCTCCGCTGCCTCGCGTAGCGGTGGTTCCGCCTTGCGTAGTTTCTCCCGCGCGACGGTGATACGAGATTGTGTTGTTTGGCACTCCTTCCTGAACCTCAGGCGATTTGAGATGCGCCGGGTGATCTCTGGTTGCAGCGATTTTTGTTGTTTTGGGTCTGCTTCAAGGACAGCCTTGTCGGCCTCCTGGCATTTCTCTAACTGGGAATCGTAAGGTTTCTGTGCGCTGATTAATTTTCGGCGGGCGTATACCAGTGATTTGTAAGTTTTCTGGAGCTCAGGGTGCGTGGCTGTCTTTGCAAATTTATAGAAGACCCCAGGTCTGAGGGAGAATCCCTTCTCACCCTGTGGCCGATAGCCTTCGACAAAATCTTCGTACGAGTATGACTGGTGGAATTGCACAAATTGAACTCGGTCCTTGTCTTCTTCTCCCAAAAGAGCATACGGATGAAAATTCAACCGTGAGATCAGTCGTCTTCGATCACCGGGTCCACCGTTCCTTGGACGACTCACGCGATCCGCTGTGCCACACGATTTACCTCGAGGAACACGAAGGCATCATCCACGGAGTGGTGCAATTCTTCGGTTGCTTCCAGGCATATATCACGCTTTCGGATAAAGCCTCCCGTTCCTACAAAAACGGATTCTTAGCGACGCTCGACCCTACAACCGGCGAAGAGAGATTCCAGGAGATACAGCGCCTAGGGATCGACAAATGGACCGGCAACGATATCGCAGATCAGCTATCGCCGATAAAGAAATTCAACACCTACGCCCGGCAGCGCGGCGCGAAATCTGATGCGTTGGATGTGAGCAGTGTGAGGAGCGAGGATGGTGTCGAGCGCAAAGCAAAATGGTCTATCCCAGGCGTCCCATGGACTGGTGATATTCCGGGCCGCAGGAAATGAGTCGTGCCATCGCTCTTCGAACCAGTAAACCGAGCCAGTTCCCAAGAGATCGGCAACCCGGAAACTGGGTGGCCTGGCTCGTAGTTGACGTAATATCGCGATTTCACTCATTAACCCGGTCGTGGGGCCTCTCCGCCTCGGTTTTGAAATCCCTCAAGACGATTAAGCCAGACACGCCTCCGATCTCCCCTCTGAGAAATCCTGTAATAGAGCACGTTCTCGCTGCGTCGTTCCAATAACCCGAAACGGTGTAGTCGGAGAAGGTAGGAATATGCGGCACGAATCGGATAGAAGCCAGCCAATACCGCCCATTCGGGCGGGGTGAGCCAGTCGCCTTGACGTGCGAATATTTCCAGTGCCTTTTTCTTTAGCTGGTTATAGCGCGGGGAACGAGAATACGGAAAAGTTGTCATAAGCGACTCCCGCGATTACAACTCTCGCATATAGCAAAAACTAGACGATTCGCAACGCGCTGAAAACCGTGGAATTTCAGATTTCGCAAAAGTGCTGATTTTAGCGTCATGTTCTTGTCATATTGCGTTAAACGTGTTTTTTGCTTTTCGGACTGAAATAACCCACCAGCAATATGAGGGCAAGCGTGACAAAGCTGGCAATTAGTTGTGCGCCTGCCTTCCCGAGCGTGTCTTCGCGTGACTGTCCTCCCGTGGCAGCCGAACGGTCTGGAGCTGGCCTCCAAGACGTACTCCCTGCCGCTGGGAGCGCCGTTGGGTGTGAGAACGGCTCGCTGTTTATCCTGATGCCCTCGGGAGGTCTCAAGTGCTCATGGGCAAGCCTTCTGAGAGCCTGGCTGGGCGGGCAGCGCAAGTCAAAGGCGAGGGTCTGAACCAATCCCCTCGGCAGGGTCAGCGAGATCCGTTCGTAACCGGAGCCGGGGTCGGGCGGTAGCGGGTGAGGGTTGCGAAGGAATTGGGTTAGCCAGGAACGCATCTCGGCGGAGCTGAGGTGTCCGGCCATCAAATCAGGAATGCGGAATGTGAAGGTTGCCATAGTCAAATGAGATACGATATCGGGAAGCGTTCTACTCGTGCTCGAAACATATTGCAGCGCGAGGGTCGGGGAGCTTCTAATGATGGAAGAGCTGGTAGTAAAGGCCTTCGTCCACGTCTTGGGCGAAGGGCTCGCCAGGCTTGACCTTTGGTGCCTCCGCACATTCGGGCATCCACTGAGTGGCAGGATGAACAAGCTTGAGATCCAAACCCTCTTCCACGGAAACACCAAAGATCAGGATCAAATCTGATCTGTGTTTTTATTCCACACGGAATCGCACGGAGAATACCGAACAGTCGGTTATTGTCCGAAAACCGCTCACATCCCAAGTTAAATTGTTGATCTAAACAGGCAGGCCAAGGGCGGAATTTTTCAAAAAGCCGCCGCTCATCCGACAGGCTGCATCTCAAACTGACCTGTTGTGTATTTGCGCTATAGGTCAGTTGGGAGCAACTAGGGAGCAATAACGACAAAATTCCCCCGAAAGCCGACTCGCTAAGTTGCAGAAAAGCTAAGCGGGCCACAGGGTTAAAATCTCCTTGGTTTACACTCCGGAGCTGTAGGTCGGGAGTTCGAATCTCTCCGGGCGCGCCAGTTTATTTCCTTTCCCTTCACTGGTTGGGGAGCTTCGAGTGATGGAAGAGCTTGTACTAAAAGCCTTCACCCATTTCGTTGGAGAGGCACTCGGCGAACTGGACCTTTGGTGGGCCCGAGCCTTCGGACATCCACTGAGCGGCCGGATGTACAAGCTCGAGATCCAAACGCTGTTCCACGGGAACACCGCGGATCAAGACCAGATCTGAAATGGGCGCGCGCGCGATTTAGTTTCTGCAATAATCAGCGGCCCAGCAGGATCGTTGTCTCGGTCGCAAAGTCGCCGCGCTGAATGCCGATTTTAACTTTCCCGGTTTTGTCGGACAGCTCAGCGGCCAGTTCCATCGGCGTCCGTACGGCTTTGCCATCCACCGATTTGATCATATCGCCCACCTTCAAGGATGCCATCTCCGCGATGCTTCCTGGCACGATCTCCAGAATTTTCGCTCCATCAAATTCCTGCGGGCCGACCGCAAAGCCGAGCGCCGCGATCAACATACCGTGACTCGGCGAACTCACGGTCTGGGCAGGTTGCTGTCCCCCAGCGGTCGAGGTTTGACCCGCGGCTGAACCACGCTTGGACTTAGGCACGGGATGACTCTCAGCAGGTCCAGGCTGGGACTTGGGCGAGGGTTCACCCGCAAAAAGTTCACCGCCAAATCGGAAAACGACTCCGACAGAGGCGCGGAAGCTGTTTTGGCTGGGAACGCCGAAGTCGTTGAGATGACGGGTGTACATGTAATCGACCGGCCCCAACTGAACTCCGATGTGACGAACGACCCAATAATCAATACCCCCGCCGGCAGCGACCGCCACAGACGTGTCCGTCAAGGAACTTCCGTTGTACACAAGAGTGCCGTTATCTCGACCAGCCAGAACGTGCACAAAGCCCGTAATCTTGCTGGAGCGGTCTCTGATATTGAAACGCGGCCCGAACATGTAGGAGAAATTGCTGCAGTTAAAAGTGGTACTTTCGCAATCGTTAAGACTGTGGCCGCTGATGTCCGCTTCCCCAGATAAGTGGTGAAACCGGCCGACCGCGACCGAGAAGTCGTAGCCATTCATAGCCAGCTGCTGAGAGGCCGTACCCGCGCCCGGATTCGCCGGCAGATTAAAGCTGAGGTACGAGTAGCCGCCGAATACATCGATGGCCGGAAGGTTCTGGGCGGAAGCGCTGCCTAAAAGAAAGAGAGCTGCCAGAGCGAAGTGGACAAGTTTTTTCATGTTCCTTACTGCGCCTCCAAGGAATGCAAAAATGGCACAACTCACCGAATACAGGATCGAACTAGCCACCAAGTCCGACCGAAGCCAGCCTCGCCAGGAACGGTGCGCTCTCCTGGCCGGGCTTTTGCGTTAACAGGTGCACGGGTTTCAGGGCAATTGGCGATTATAGTTGCCACGTGAAAAAAAGGAAAATGGCCAACGCCGGTCTGTGGCAATTTTCGAAGCCATGTCGTATGATGCTCGAATTCTGGGTGGGAGCATCAAGATTCTCGGCATGACAACGTTCACTTTCGTCCACGTGGCAATAAGCCTGATGGGAATCCTGTCGGGACTCGCCGTCGTATTCGGGCTGATTGCTGGTAAAAGACTCGACGGCTGGACGGCGCTCTTTCTGGCCACGACGGTAGCGACGAGCGTCACGGGGTTCTTGTTCCCGTACGATGGATTTACGCCGGGCATTGGAGTCGGCATCGTATCGCTGGTGGTGCTGGCGGTCGCGATCCTCGCGCGTTATAGCCGCCACCTCGCTGGCGGCTGGCGGAGAACCTACGTGATTACAGCCGTGATTGCTCTCTACCTGAACGTTTTCGTACTGGTCGTGCAGCTCTTCGAGAAGGTGCCATCCCTTCACGCGCTGGCACCGAAGGGGTCGGAGCCTCCGTTCACGATCACGCAGGGCATTGTGATGGTGATTTTTATCGCGCTTGGCATTGCTGCGGCGAATGGTTTCCGCGAGCAAGGGATTCGTGTGCGCGACCAGACCAGAGCGGCTTAATAGACTTAATTTCCTGCCCCCAAAGAAGCCTCGGTGGTCATGGCTCCATTCTGGATTTCTCCACATTGGAGGCGTTCCATTTTGGAGCAACATCGCCAGAAAATCATCACACCTGCTCTGCCCATCCATCACTGCAAACCTTACGGCTCCGTTGTACGCTGCCATCCGAATCCCGCAGACAGGGGCCAGTTACAAAGTCTCGCGGAACCAATTTCACAATTCCGTAGAATGAAAGGAGATTTCCAATGTTCGCACGCATCCTTGAGTTCGTTCCGCTGATGGAGAAGAAAGACGAATTCATTCGCGTCGTAAAAAAAGACGTCCTTCCCATTCTGAAGAAGCAGGATGGCTTCCTCGAAATTCTTCCACTCGTGCCTGAGAACAAGACCGAAAAGGTGCTGGCGGTCACTCTCTGGACCGACAAGAAGGAGTTCGAGCGCGATGAGCAAGAGTGGTCCCCCAGGATCGAGCAGATCCTCAAACCGTATCTGAGCACTCCTGCAGCGCGAAGGCTGTACACGCTGGAAACGACGCTCTGCGAGCACTTCGAAAAGACGCTGATCGCCTGAACATGATCGCCTAAGCAGGACACCATGCACTAACCCGGGCCGGAGCAACGAACTGCCCCGGCCTGTTCGCCTCCAGTTACACACCCTTCCAACTTGACCACCCATCCCGTCACGGCAAGATGACAGTAATCGACGAAGAGTATCAATGGCGCAATCGTGACTTATTCAGCGCTTGACGGGTGAATTGCTGGAAAGCCCGCTGTCCTATACAGTTGTCGAGACGCGAAGGAGTGCCCTCGTTGAAACTGATAACGTTGATAGTGACCCTAGGAGTCGCGCTATCGGTCCCTGCCACGGCCCAGAATTGGGCAACGCCGCTTATTGCTCAGCCCATTGATGAAAGTAAGCTAGTTAAGCTTCACGGCAATGTGCATCCGCTGGCGCAGACTCGCTACGACCGGGGCGCGGTTCCCGATTCTTTTCCCGCCGACCGCGTACTGTTGTTATTAAGTCGCCCGGCAGAACGGGAAGCTGCGCTTCGGGAATTCATGAGTGATGTTCATCGGCGCGGTTCCGCCAGCTATCATCAATGGTTGACGCCCCTGGAGTATGGGCGACGGTTCGGCCCCGCTGATTCCGATGTTCAGACGGCGGAAGGTTGGCTAAAGTCGCAGGGTTTCAAGGTCGCAAGAGTCACAAAGAGCAAGCAGTTCATAGAGTTTTCGGGGACGGCTGGCCAGTTGCGCACCGCCTTCCACACGGAGATCCATCAATACGAGGTTGCGGGTGAAGCGCACTATGCGAACGCCGGCGAGATCAGCATCCCGGCGGCTCTGGCGCCGCTGGTGCGGGGTGTTTCCCCGCTCAATGATTTTCGGGCCAAGCCTTATGTCAAAGTGGCTGGACCGGCCCTCTATTCGCGGACCACGAAGAAAACCACTCCGCAGTGGACCATTCCCAATCCATTCGGTACCCCGAACCCTTATGCGTACCCGGTCGCGCCCGAGGACTTTGCCACGCAGTATGACCTGGCTCCGCTTTATCAGGCGGGAGTCAATGGCACGGGCGAGACCATCGGTATCATCAATGAATCAAATATCGATCTGAGTTTGGTCAATGCCTACCAGCAGCTCTTCGGCCTGCCGAGCAATCCCACGCAGGTGGTCATTGATGGTGACGATCCCGGCACGCTGATAGTGAACGGGGTTGACGTCGAAGCGTATCTCGACGTGGAAGTAAGTGGAGCGGTCGCGCCGCAGGCCACGGTGAATCTTTATATCTCGAATGGCAGCAATTTCCAGGACCCACTCGCTCTGGCGGCGATACGCGCTATTGAAGACAATCAGGCCTCGGTGCTGAGCGTGAGCTTCGGACAGTGCGAAGTCTTTCTCGGAAACGCCGGCAACCAGCTCTGGTCGGGGTTGTGGGAGCAGGCAGCAGCGCAAGGACAAACGGTTTTTGTTGCTGCCGGGGACAGCGGACCATATTGCGATTACGACCTATTCATGTCTGTGAGCGGAATTGCTTCAACTCCGTGGAACGTGGCGGTGGGAGGCACGGACTTCTACTACTCCGATTATGCGACCGGCGGCGCCAGCGCAACTAACCTTTGGAACCAGACGAATGATCCCAACCAGGGATCTCTAAAGGCTCCGTTGCCGGAACAAGTGTGGAACGATCCCTTTGGTCTGGATGTGATCTCCAACGGCTTGCAGCGCAACGAGATCTTTGCTGGAGGCGGGGGCGCAAGCAGTTGCAGCACGCAAAACTCTTCCACCGGTGACTGCACCAGCGGTTATGCCAAGCCCAGCTGGCAGACGGGTCCGGGCGTTCCCGCCGACCTCGTGCGCGACCTGCCCGATGTTTCGCTGTTTGCGTCCAACGGAGCCAATCTGAGCACGTATCCCATCTGCGCCTACGAGGGAGAGTGCGCCGCAGGGACAAATAGCGCTGCGGAGATTTTGCTCGTCGGCGGTACCTCCGGGTCTTCTCCGGCAATGGCTGGCATCATGGCGCTGGTGAACCAGAAGTACGGACGACAAGGCCAGGCCAACTTCACACTCTATCCGCTGGCGCAACAGAAACCAACCGCATTTCACGACATTACCCTGGGCAGCAACGATTCACCCTGTTCGGACGGCATGCCCGACTGCACGCTGAACGCAAACGGATATTATGCGACGACCATATACCCTGCCGGCCCCGGTTATGACCAAGCCAGCGGCTTAGGATCGGTCGATGCCAATGTGCTGGTGAACAACTGGAGCTCCGTCACTTTTCTTCCCACCACGACCACTCTTAGTCTTTCCTCCGCGAAGATCACGCATGGCACACCCATCACCGTAACGACTTCTGTCGCTCCCGCTTCGGGTTCGGGAACACCCACCGGCAGTGTGGCGATTCTGACAACCTCGACGTTGCCGTCAAGCCAATCGCAAACGGTACTTGCTTTGAGCGGTGGCACGGCCAGCAGCAGCATTGACTTCTTTCCGGGCGGCTACTATGACGTCTCCGCCAACTATCATGGAGACGGCGTCTATGGGACCAGCACTTCGTCCCCGGTGGCGCTTACGGTGACCCCGGAAAATTCCAATATCAACTTTCAGATCTTGAATGGTTATCCCCCTAATCCCGCCACAGTGGGGAATGGGGGCTCGGTCCAGTACAACACGCCGTTGTACTTCGTTATCCAGCCCGCCGGGGTCAGCGCTCCCACCGGGAAGACCAACGGCAACGCAACCGGCAGTGCCACCTTCAAGGTGGATTCGATCACCGCGACAGTCCCACTCAATGCCGTCGGCGTCGCCAGTTGGGCACCGCCTGCATTGGCCACCGGCAATCACACGGCAAGCGCGACCTACTCCGGCGACGCCAGTTTCAACGCTTCTTCAGGCAGCGCCGTTACCTTCAGCGTCACGCCGGGACTGGTACTTCTCAACGACAACGAGATCGGGCCTTATTCGGAAACTGGGGCACCAGGTCTTTTCATGAACGTCGGCAGCACTCTGACGGTAGGCGTGACGGCACAGGGTTGGGATACGTTTGGTGCCAACCCGGTTCAAATCCCGCAGGCCACGGCTGCTCCGACCGGCACGGTCCAGGTTTGCCTGGGAACATACCCTGGGCTTTACAACGATTGTCAAAATCCCGTCTATTCACAGACGGTGACGCTTGCCCCGGTGAGCGGGGCCGACGCCCAAGACTCGTTGGCCTCGGCTACGTTTCCGAATCTCGCTGCCAATCAATATTACGTGTCGATGGTTTACAGCGGGGATTCCCACTGGGGAAGCACGGCGCTATTGGATACTCGAGCGGTTATTGTCCAGTCCATGCCCCCGGCTGCCACCACTGCAACCACTGTGAGTATTACGCCATCGAGTTTTTCCGGTACGCAGACGGCGGTTATCACAGGCACGGTGACAGGATCGGGTGACCCGGGAACCGCTCCGGTTGGACTCATCGACTTCTTCGCCGATGGCGTGTTTCTTACCTACTCTGAGTTCGCGTCGGGAGTAGCAGGCACGACAAGTTCCCTTTCGTTTGAAGTGAATCCGTCGTGGTTTTTGAACAGCGGAGCGAACCAGCTTATAGCGGTGTACGAGGGCGGTGGGGGGAACGGTCCATCGGTCAGCAGTGCGGTGAACTTTACGGCGGTGCAAACGGGTGGCGATTTCACACTTGCCCCGCAACTCCCGCAGGTCACCGTACAACCGGGAAGTTCCGGAACCGTCGGCCTGAACCTGGCTTCCTTGAGCAATTTCAACGGGGTTGTAACTTTGACGTGCACTCCGTCTTCGAGCAATATCACTTGTGGTGTGAGCCCGTCCGCACCAACGCTGAACGGAACCGCAACGGCAACGCTGACCATCAATGCTGCGGCGCAGGCTGCGGCGCTGCCCGCTCATTCGGGCAGCCGGCTTGGTTGGCTGGGCACCGGATTCATGTTCGCGTCTGTGCTTCTGGGCGGATTCACGAATCGCAGGCGTCGGCTTGGCGTGGTGCTCGGCCTCGTCCTTTTCGCGGCCCTGCTTGTTGCTGCTGGTTGTGGCAGCGGAGGCGGCCAGGCTGTTCAGCCACCGCCGCCCGCGAACCCAGGCACTTACAGCGTGGTTGTGAGCGCAACGTCGAACGTAATCATTCACAATGCGAAGATCACAGTAATCGTTCCTTGAGCTCCACGAACCTACGGCAAAACGCAGCAGAGTAGCGGCTTGCTTCCCCGGAGTACGGCCCAGCAGCTCCGGGCGGCGCCTGCTCTCATTTCGGCTTAGAGTGGCGGGCCTCTCCCCGCGGATAATGTTGCGCCGAAGGGCTTACTCCAAACTCTTGCCTCTTACTCGACCTCAGTTGCGTCGCGATTGCACGTTCGTAACTCTGCGTTTCCTCTAAAGTCATTCTCCCGTTCAACCGATGAAGTTCTGCAGGGCGGGACTCAAGCCGGTGCAATGAACTCACGGCGCGCCATCGGGAGAAAGCTTATGTCAACAGCGGCAGTTTCCAGCACATCGATTTTTCAGGAGCTCCAGAGCTTCTACCAGAACCGGCAAGCCGATCTCAAGCAGCTCAGCAGCGCTCTTCAAAGTGGAGATCTGAACGGCGCGCAGCAAGCCTACAAGGCGTTGGCAGTGCTCGGGGAGGGTGGGCCGTTTGCCAATTCCGAACCCTTTGCCAAGTCGAGTCGCGCCCAGGCATTCGATGCCGTCGGCGAGGCCTTGCAAGCCGGCGACTTGGCACGAGCGCAGGCGTCCTTCGCTACGCTTACCGCCGGTCAAAGCAATTCGGCGAGCGCCCCGCAGGCCACTCCGGCCGCGGTCGTAAACCTCGCCAGCACGCAGCCAGTGACTGAACCTCCCGTCTACAATAACTCTTCAATCTACCAGCAGTTGCAAACCTACCAGCAGCAGCGGCAAGCTGATGTCGCGCAACTCGGGCAGGATCTGCAGGCCGGCAACCTGAATGCAGCGCAGCAGGACTTCAACACCCTGACTACACTTGGGCAGAGCGGTCCCAATAAAAATGGGCAAACATTCCAGCAAGCGAATCGTGCCCAGGATTTTCAGGCCATCGGTCAGGCGCTGCAGTCCGGCGATCTCGCCGCAGCGCAATCGGCCTTCGCAAGTCTTCAAGGCACCTTCGGCAAGCAAAACCAGCCGTCCCAGTCGGCCATTTCAGCTTACAATTCCAATTCCGGCGTCACGGAGATCGTCATCAACCTCGTTGCTCCGCCGACCAGCAGCACGGGAAGCGTGCCCTCGACCCAAGCTCCAGTCGCTGCGACTCCGGTCACCGAAGCACCGGTCACCGAAGCGCCGTCCACCGGCACGACCTCGACTGGTTCCTCGGTTCCCGAAATTGTCATCAACCTGGGAGCTGCGAACTTGGGAGCTCCGTCCAGCACCAGCGCTTCGAGTGGATCAGCAACACCGGAAATTATCATCAACCTCGGTCAGGGAAGCAATTCTTCGGCGGTATCTCCAGAAGAGGTCACGATAAATTTCGGCAGCGGCACTTCAGGAGCGCAGGTCTCGATTGACGCAACTCAAGGACAGAATGGCAGCCTCGCCGACCAAATCACCATCGACCTCAACCAGCAGAGCGCCAATAATTACGAGGTCATTTTGAACCTGCTCAATTCCGGTTCGACGGGCCAGACTCAGAGCAGTTCCGGTAATGCCTTGAGTGTGAGCGCATAGTTCCGCAGGCATAGTTCCGCAGGCATAGTTCCGCAGGCATAGTTCTGCGGGACACTCTGGCTGACTTCTTGCCGCTCACTCTGCGCCGCTTGCCCCCAGGCGCTTGGCTATGGCGCGCTCGTGCGCAGCAGCTACTTTCAGTCCCAGTTGGTCATAGGCATCGGCCAGAAACAGGTGGGGCTCGGGCGCTTTGGGTTCGAGTGCAGCCGCCTTCTTCAGCTTCGGTACCGCCCCCTCAAAATCCCCCGAAATCTCCAGAAATCGCCCAAGAATCAAGTAGCTTGGGAAGTGGTCCGGTGAGAATTCCAGCACCGTCTTGCACTCCCTGATTGTCTCCGGCACCCGGTTGGTCCGCGCGTACGCCGTCTCCAGGAAAATGTGCGCATCGGCAAAGCCAGGGACCTTGGCCACAGCGAACTCCAACTCTGGCACTGCGGCCGCGAAGTCTCCAGCTGCCATCAGACCCTTCGCCAGTTGGAAATGCGTCATGGGCGAATCCGGATCCATTTGCATCGCCTTACGCAAGACCGGCACAGCTTTTTGGTAGTCCCGTTTCCGTATCAACCAATCGCCCAACTTCCCATATAGCGGCAGGCCGGGTTCTTTGGCGATCACTTGCTCGAGCAGCGCAATCGACTCGTCGGACCGCATGTCTTGCTGCAATATCTCGGCCCGATGGAGCATGTTGGCAATTTCGATTTTGTCTTTGGGGTCGGCGGCCTGATCGGCGCCTTGATCGGCGGCCGATCCCGTCGAAATACCTCTGCCCGATGCCATGTATCCGAGCGCTCCCAGTTTCTCCTGTGCCGCCGGGTCCAGAGCAGCCTGGGGAGCCTCCCGCTGTCTGGTCGTCTTCTGCCGGAAAGCCTCCATCTGGCTTGCCAGCGTGTCGGCCACCGGTGCGGAAGACGATGCCAGGTCGTGATCAGCTTTTGGATCCGCCGCCTGGTCATACAATTCCCGGCGCGGCGCCTGGATGTACAGATACTTGCCTGTCCGCAGCGACCGCTCCGGGCTCCAGCCGAATTCGCTACGCGGATACTCCGTTTGGGCATACGCCGCCCGGTCGCGCCAGGCCTCCACTGTCGGATTGCCTTCCACCCCTCCCGCCCTCATCTCCATCAGAGCCAGCAGCGATTCCCCCTGCACCTCCTTCGGAATTTCAATTCGAGCTTCTTGCAACAGCGTAGGCAATATATCGACCAGCTCTACCCGATTCTCGATCCGTTTTCCGCCACCACTCGCGCGCGGCAGCTTAATCGGCAGCTTAATCGGCATCTTAATTAACAACGGCACCTGGATGGTCTCATCGTAGAGAAAAATCCCATGTGTATCTTCGCCGTGCGCCCCCAGCGACTCTCCATGGTCGGCTACCACCGCCATCACCGTACCGTCGTACAGGCCGCGCAGTTTCAGCTGCCGAATGAGTTTCCCGACCACCGCATCTTCGTACGCGATTGCCCCGTCATACGGCGCCGAAGCATTCCGAGTCTTGTAGGGTTCCGGCGGTTCGTACGGATCGTGTGCATCATAGAGATGCACCCACATAAAAAAGGGACCCTTCGGGTGCTTGTTCAACCACGCCAGCGCATGCGCCACCACTTCATCTCCGCGGCGCTGGACGGTGTGGTAGCGATCTTCTCCCGGGCCCTCATTGTGGAAACCGGCATCGTAGATCTCAAACCCGCGGTCGAAGCCAGGGGCGTACGGTGGATTTGGGTTAAGGATGATCGAGCCGACAAACGCCGCCGTGCGATATCCGTGCGCGCGCAGGATCGCCGGGGCATAGGGCAGATCCGTCGCCAGCGGCATCCCGAAAGTGTTCACTTGATGGTACTGAGGATACGTGCCCGTGAGAATGCTGGCGTGCGACGTCGTTGTCAGCGGAGCCTGGGCATAGGCCCGCGTGAAGACCGCGGAATCGTGGGCCAGCGTGTCCAGGTTCGGCGTCAGTCCCAGCTTCGAGCCCAGGAACCCCATGCGGTCGGCGCGCGTCGTGTCCAGCGTGATCAGGATGACATTGGGATGCGAGGGCATGGGAGGCGCGGGCACAGGCACCGCCAGCCCGCTCGCCGTCCACCAAACCGTCAACCAAACAAGGCACGCCCAGCGACGAATGACGAACATGGGAAAAATAATCATCTTGCGCAGACCAGTGGGGGAATTTTTCACCTTGAGCCTATCCCTGCGCGCTCGTTCATAGGCACTCGCCAGGACCAGTTCCGCGGACGGCTACGGCTCGATTGGTCCCGGCACTGCCCCGTTCTCTGCCAAACGCTTGCCCACACCCCGCTCCCGCTCGGCGTCGTCATTCCGTCCTAGCTTGGCATAGGCATCGGCCAGAGACAGGTGCGGGTCGGGTGCCCCGGGCCGAAGCGAAGCCGCCTTCATCAGCCTGGGAATGGCGGCCTCCGGATTTCCCGAGCGTATGAGATCGCGCCCCAGAAGCAGGTTGGTTCCATATTGTTCGGGCAGGACTGCGAGCACTTTTTCGCACTCGCTGATGGCTTGCGGCAGACGGTCCGTCCGGGAATAGGCAATCGCCAGGTAGATGTGGGTCTTCCACGATCGCGGCATTTTCGCCTCGACACCCTCCAACTCGGGCACGGCCGCCTCGAAATCTCGGGCCTGCATTAAAACCTCGCCGAGTTCGAAATGCAAATCGGGCGAACCCGGGATCATTTCCACCGCTTTGCGCTTCGCCTTCACGGCCTCGGGGATGTTCCCTAGTCTGGACTCGGCCGTGCCCAGTTTCGCATAGGCAATCGGCATATTAGGTTCTTTGGCAATGACTTGCTGAAGCAGGAGAACGGCTTCTTCGAGGCGTTGGTCCTCCAACAGGAAGTTGGCGCGCCCCATCATATTGCCAAGCTCGATCTTGTCCTTGGGATCGGCGCCGAAGCCCATGGCTTCGGGCGCGGCCGAAAAGGCGCTCGCCGACATGTAGCCCAGGGCAGCCAGTTTCTCCTGCACCGCAGGATCGGTGGACGAGGTGGGCGCTTCTCCGCTTTTGCTTGTCTTTCGCCGGAAGGCGTCCAGCTGGCTCTGCAGCGTGTCGGCCACCGCCTTGGACGAAGCCGCCAAATTGTGTTCGGCCTTCGGGTCCGCCGCCTGGTCATAGAGTTCCCGGCGCGGGGCTTCAATAAATAGATACTTGCCGGTGCGCAGCGAGTGCATGGCGCTCCATCCATAGGAGCGCAGCCCGTACTCCGTCTCCGCATACAGCGGAGGGTCTGGAGATGAAGCCGGGGCGGCACTTGCAGCCGGCGTCGGCTTCATCGTCATCATGCCGAGCAGCGATTCCCCTTGCACTTCCGGAGGAACCTCAATTCCCGCCGTCTGCAAAATCGTGGGCAGCACATCCACCAGTCCGATGTGGTTCTCGATTCGTTTCCCGGCAAAACGGTCCCCCGGCAGCTTCAACAGGAGGGGCACGTGAATGGTTGCATCGTAGAGAAAGAATCCGTGGAATTCTTCTCCGTGATCCCCCAGCGACTCGCCGTGATCGGACATCAAGGCAATCACCGAGTTTTCGAAAAGTCCATGCGCACGCAAATAGCTCAGCAGTTTCCCCAGAGCAGAATCCGCGTAGGCAATCTCGCCATCGTAGAGCGCCGACTTGTACCGGCTCTTGAAGGGTTCCGGAGGATCGTAGGGATAGTGCGGATCGTAAAGATGCACCCAGATGAAGAATGGACCGGGTGGGCGTTTGCTCAACCAGGACAGAGCGTGCGCTACGACCACAGCCCCGCGGCGGTCGGTGGAACTGTAATGGTCCTCTCCCGGAAGGGCCATGTGGAAGCCGGCATCGTAGGTGTCAAATCCCCGGCGAAAGCCGAGGGAGAGCCCCTGGGCCGGGTCGAGAACAATCGAACCAACAAATGCCGCGGTGTGATATCCCTGGGCTTTCAGAATTGCGGGCGCATAGGGCAGGTCGTTTGCCAGTGGCACCTGGAAATCCTCCACCTGGTGGAACTGCGGATACGTTCCGGTGAGGATGGTGGCATGCGACGGCGCAGTGAACGGGGCCTGGGAGTAGGCGTGCGGGAAAACCACGGAGCGGCGGGCCAGTGTATCCAGGTTCGGCGTCAGACCGCGCTTTGAACCCAAAAACCCCATACGGTCGGCGCGCGTCGTATCCACTGTGATCAGGATGATATTGGGAGGCACAGCCGTCCCGGCCAGCGCTCCGGCGGTCAAGCCGACAACGCACACCAACTGACGAATCAAGGACATTGCTAACAGTTTATCACCGGACATTTTGGGACATTCCTGGGACCAAGATCCTCTTGCGATCTGGGTTGCGGATCAGTGTTGCGGAGTACCGGCCGGCGCGGCGGCTGGCTTCTTGGCTCCCGGGGCAGCCTTAGGTGTCACCGGGTGACCCTTTGGGGATGATTCGCAAGAATTCGGATAGATGAAGAGTGTAGGATCCTGCGGCCCAAAAACCACATTCTTGTAGTGAATCACCGGGTCGTGTCCGGTACCACGTAGAAATTCTACTTTCACGGGAAAACCCTGCAGATCTTCCGCCTCCCAGAATCTCAGCTTGATGGGTTTCAGAAGCTTCGGTGAAGAGAGGGTAACGTCCTCGATTTTGCAGGAATGGCCGTCGACCGTCTCTTGCCCGGAGGCGACACGCTCCACGGCGTAGCCGGGCCTCATGGAGGAAAACGGAGCGGAACGGATGTAGGGGTTGCGGTCATGTATGCATCCCGTGGTTGCGACCCCGTAAGTTTCGAGAGTGCTCAGATTTGTAATGAGGTAGTTATGCCCTTCTGGGCCCGGATTTCTCACCAGGTTACCGGACCGGTAAATAAACGATTCCCGGTCATCACCCGGAATCACGCTCCCGACCATCACGGCGGAAAATTCCGTAAACGCGTCCAGTGGAAACTGGGTGCTTGCAGACGCCGCCGCAGTCTGCCCAGCCGATCCCTCCTCTTTCGAGACTTGATCTTTCGAGGCTTGCGCGTTCAGTTGCGCCGCGAGACAGCAGGTAATCAGAATAGCCGACAGCAACCGTACCATTTTTTCATTTCCTCCCAAATCTCATGTCCCGCAAATTCGCAGCATAAATTCCGACCGTCATCTCGAGCGCAGCGAAGGAACTCGCTCAGGATGACAACTCAAATTCATGTCGCCTGAAAACAAGCCAAGTATCGCAGCGGTGAACCGCCCCACCCCAGCCCGAAAAAGTGCACGCGGGCTGAGGGCACCGGTGCTGCACCACGCAAAATCAAGCACAACACCGGCATTCGCGTGTGTCGACGCTCAACTATGTCTATGTATTTGTAGCATACAAAAAAAAGGCCACGCTGTGAATCAGCGTGGCCTGAACCAAGAAAAGCAAAGCCAATTACTTCGTAATCATCTTAGTCCGGGTCTGTGACTGCTTGAAAGCGGCAGCGGACGTCCCACTTAGAACGGGCTTGCCTTTCGGCGCAGTCGGGAGTTCCGACGTCAGGTAGCCATAGTTCCCGAAGAACTCATAGCCGTCGATGCCAGCGTAGCCAACCCAACCATAATGCTTCAGAAGCTTGCTGGGTTTGGTTTGGGTGATGACGAACCACTGTAACCCAGTGAAGGTGCCACTGAAGGCGTCGTAAATATTGTCGGCGTATCCGTAGGCAGGGCCGGTGAGAACCGGTGCGCCGTCAATAGCCGCGATGGAAACCTTCACGCCTTCTACCGTAGCGTTTCCGAATTCCGCGAAGCAGGCATCTGTGATGTTGTCTACGCCCTGAAAGTAGAAGTTATTGTAACCGCCCCATTGGATCTGTTCGAAGTTGCAATAGATTCCAAGGTCGCCAGCGGAGGTGAAGCCGAGGGTGGCCGAACCCTGGGCGAACGCCGCGCTGCATCCGATAACGAGAAGAGTGATTACCGCCAAGCTTTTTAGTTTCAAAGGAATTTCCTCCTGGAAGTTTTTTTGTTCACAATTGTGAAAGTCACGCACCCTGAGTTCAATGACGTCCCACGTGGGGAAGCGTGGTGTTGCACTGAGCGGGAGGCGCTGTTCAATGCACTGACTAGTGACGCCTGGTCCATTGCACTGACTGGGGAAGCTTAGCGCATCTCGAAACTATGTCAAGTCAATAATGGTGGTGTGGAGAAGAAATCTGTGGAGAAGATAAAAACTTTGCGCTCTTGACGCAAAAATTCGGTATCGCCGAAATTCCTTGCCCGGAGCCAGCTTTGGAGGACCAGGCACTCGGCCAGAGCGGGGCAAGAAAACTAGAACGTGATCCGCACTCCGAACTCAATCTGCCGAGGAGCTCCGTTGGCGTACGTGCCCGAGCCGGGCAGAACCCGGTCCAGACGCGAAGTGCAGAAGGCGGTTGAGTTGCCGCAGTATCCCGCCGAACTCGCGTTATTCAGCGAACTGCCGGGAGCGCCGTTGAGCACGCCGCTTAGCTGGTTCCCCGCGCCTCCGAAATTGGCCCAGTTGAAAACGTTGAATATGGCAACGGTCGGCTCCACCTTGACTCGCTCCCCCACCTGGAACGGCCGGCTCAGCCGCAGGTCCATCGTCTTCAGCCAAGGCGCTTCCGCAAAATGCCCGGGCAGAGGTTGAATTAGAGGCGCATATGCCCCCAGCGCAACCAGTTGCCCCCCGTTGAACAGCTGGCTGGTCGCCAGCGCTTCACCTGCCGGCGTCAACTTCCCGGCGAAGTTGGCGTTGTAGAACGCGATGGTCTTGGTCAAATCGCTGGTCGAGTATTTCCCCGTGTTCCCAATGAATGTTTCCGGCAAAAGATCACCCGGCTTGCCGTCGCCGGTGATGTCGCTGCGGAAGATTTCGCCCGCCACCCCGCCCCCGTCCTGTTGCGGAATATACCCACTCAGCGGCAGCGGCGACGCCACATGCGCAATCATCGAAAGCCAGAGCCCGTGGGGCAACTCGGCTATCGGAGTGAACGTAAGCTGGTGTCTCCGGTCGAGCCCCGCGGGCCCGAAATGTCCCAGGTGCGGCCGGTTGTAGTCTTCCGCGAAGTTGAGCAGCGAATAGTCTCCGCCGCTGCCGTCCGGCTCCGCCAGGTTGCTTTGATACCGAGAGAGCGTGTACTGGATCGAAATGTCGAGCCGCCGCACATGCCGCAGCGGGTTGTCTCCGCTGACCCCGTGGAATGCCAGGTGCACGCCTTCATACCTCGACCGCCCGCTCGGAAAGTACATGACGTTCGAGCCCACGGCTGGGTTGATTCCGCCGAAGGATGCCTGCGGCTGGCGCAACGGGTTGTTCGTCTGCAGCACCGAGCACGGAAACGGTCCGCAGTACGCATTCGACGAATCCAGACCGTGACGTGCGAAATCGGTGATGCTGGCGGTCGGCACTGCGGCCAAATAGCAACTCACGGCCGCCTGCGAACTGCTGCCCGCGAACTTCGCTGTCGGGCATCCCGCCCTCGACGCAGGATTGGCGGCCAGCGTCGCATTGATCGCGTCCAGTTCCGCCTGATAGGTGTTGAGCAACGGATTGAGATTGTCGCCGTCGGTCATGTAGCTCGCGTCTCCGACGTGATTGGTATCAATCCCCAGCGGAAACTGCGTGCCGATTTCGCGCACGTAATCGACGGAGAACATGCCGCGCTCCCCCATCTGATGCTGAATTCCGGCGCTGATGTGGACAACCCGGGGCGTCTTGAAACCCGGAGCGAGCAGGCCGCCAAAATTCGCCACGCTGTTCGCCAGCGAGTACACATTCGGACCACCCGTCACCGTCGACTGCGCCGCCAGAAACTGCGTTTGAAGATCCTGAATTGCCTTCGAAACTGCAACCTGTGGCCCCTGACTTGGTGTCACCGTCAAGCCGATCGGCTGCCCGCAAATCTGCGTCGCGATGTCCAGGTTATCCACCGAACTCACCACCGATCCATCTGGAAACAGCACCGATCCCGTCGGACACAGCGTCAGACTGCGGTTGTATTGTCCGTTCGACAAGCGGTTGATGCGATCCTGATACGCATTCTGCAGCAGAAAATTGTCATAGAACAACCCGCCGCTCGCCCGCACTACCGTCCGCCCGTTGTGTCCCGGATCCCACGCCAGACCCGCTTGCGGTGCAAAATTCCAGTCCGGCTGGTTCACGCTCTGGCCGAGGAGCTGGTGCCCACGGGTCAGCATGTTAGTGGCGGGGTTCAGAATCAGACCGAATTGATCGAGAATAAAACCCGTAGTGCACGGTGGTGTCTGCACGATCTTGGTGTTGATCGCCGAGCATGGTATCGGCGGCAAGTCGCTGTCGGTGCGCCCGCTGTCGCGCACATAATTCACACCAAAGCTGATGTTCAGGTTCGGAAACAGGTTGAAAGTGTCTCCGATGTAACCCTCAAGGCGCGTGTCGAAGTGTCCGCCCGTCGACCGGTTGAATGCCGAGTTCTCGCTGAAATCTCCGAGGCCATTGAAAATCGTGATCGTTCCCACCGGATAGTTCAGCGGATTGTCCGCCGCTCCCCGCGGATCGCCGGGGTAAAGCGGCAAAAGGCTTGGGTCGCTATTGATGGCGGTGATCACATCCAGTCCGTTTGAACTGGTCACCGACGGCCCATAATTTCCCGGCGCATAAAAATCTCCCTGCGCGATGCGGTGAATCGCTCCTCCGAAGCGAATGGTGTGATTCACCTTGCAAATAGTCCTGCTGTCATAGCGTCCGAAAAGGTCGCGCTGAATGGTTTGCCGCGGACCTGCGATGCTCGGCCCCAACGCATACGATCCAATCTGCATGTGGAAAGGCGCCGTCGGAAAAATCTCCGAATCCTGCAGGTCCGGATTGATCGCGTTCACCATCTTCTGATAACCGAAGCGCGCGCTGTTTACATACCGTCCGTGGTTCCAATCGAGCCCGAACACCGCCCCTGGAACATTAATCTGATTGCGAAAATTCGACAGGCTATCCGACGGCCCGATGCCGTTCGCGTTGTCGTAGCTCAGGCGCACGAATCCCCTCATGTCGTCGCTGAAGTTGTAATCCAGCCGCGCCGTCAGCATATTCTCGCGAAAATAAGCGCTCTGCAGGCCGGTCCCATTGAAAGCGGGGAAGGCAAGTTCGATTGGCAAAACCCCATCCTGCTTGGTGCGTTCCCCGGCGATGAACAGAAACGCCTTGTCGCTGATCACGGCGCCGCCCGCCCCCAATCCATACTGCTGCCGGCTGTACTTCGGATCCCCAGACGGAAACCCGGCAAGGCCAACACTGCGGTCGCGCAGATTTCCAAACAGATCGCCGTGCCATTCATCTCCACCGGAGCGCGTGGTAACCCGCACCGCGCCCGCCGCGTTCAGGGACTGAAACACTTCGGGCGTGACCCGCGAGACGATCACTTCGCGCACCGCATCCGCCGGCAGGTTCATGGTGGACGCGCCCTTGGTCTCATCCATCGCCTCGACTTCATCCATGTCGAAGTGAGTTGTTCGTCCCAGTTGGCTCTCGATCGAGAGCGATTGGGACCCGCTCTTGCCCGGCTCAAAAATCCTTCCATCCACCGACTGCACACCCGGCTCGAGCTGTCCCGCATTCAGATAATTCCGCCCGTTGATCGGCAGCCTGTCGGGAACATCGCCGCTGTACGTGCTCTCCAGCCGCACCGGCCCCGGATTGATCCATTCCGTCTTGAAATCCGCTGTGACCGACGCCCCCAACACCACGGTGACGCTGCTCTCGACCGGCACCATGTCCCGCCCTTCCACCCGCACCACATAAGCGCCCGGCGGCAACGCTTCAGTAACATACTTCCCGTCCTTGCCGGTGCGCGTCACGCCCCTGGTCTCGGTCGCCTGCGAGCTGAATAAAACCCGCGCCCCTTCCACCGGCGCGCCAACGTCATCCAGCACCGTGCCTTGAATGGCGCCGGCCGTGGGATTTTCCGGGGTCTCTTCCTGCGCCCGCAACGAAACCGCGAGCGCAACAACAACGAGCAACAGGGCAATGGGCAGAGAACGACGAACCTGCAAGCCAGAGCAATCGAACAAAATGCCACTCTCCTGGGGGCAGAACCTCAAGTAGAACCTGGAAGCGATTCCGCGTCTAAGGGTCTTAAAGTTTCCAGCTGCAATCGAATGGAACAGTTTACTAGATGCGCCCACTTCGCCGGCGTGATGTATGCGTTTTTACTTCAAGAGCGAACGAGTCTTGGTTTTTCTTGTGTGGAGACGGGGCTCTGGCCCGCCAAGCAGAGCGTAGCCCCGTTTCCACACGTCATCCGACAATCCTTAGAACGTGCCCTTGTGCGTGTAATACCCCGCGCGATAGTGCGACTGATAAGGACCTCCCGCCGGCGCGTTCGTCAAGTCCACCCGCAGTTGACGGAAATCCGAATTTGAATAGCGCTGCGACGGATAGTAGGCCAGCAGATACTGGGTTCGCAGTTCGTCGCTGATCTGGCGGAAGGCGTCGTCCAGTTGCGGCAGCGACGTGGCGTAGTAATATTTTCCGCCCGTATCCGATGAGATCTGGATGAGCGCGTGCTCGCCGCCCGTGTCTCGTCCCGCGTCCGCTTCGATGGGCACGATGATGATGCTATAAATAATCGCCTCCGCCTCCTGGGCTGCGCGCAGCGCCTCCTTGTAGTCCACCTGGCTCATGGTGTCTCCGCCGTCGGTGATCACCACCATCACTTTTCTTCCCTGCCGTCGGCTCAACGCATGCGATCCCAAAAAAACCGCATCGTACAGCGCCGTCGCCGAACCATTGCGCTCCCGGTCGATTCCAGCGTCGATTTTTTTTAAATCGGACGTGAACGGCACCATTTGACTCACGGTCTCGCTGAACTTGTACAGCGCGAGTCCGTCCTGCGGCCGCACAATGGCGTGCGCAAACTTGCGCGCCGAGATCAATTCCAGCGGCAAATCCTTTCTGGTGCTCAGGCTGGTATCCACCGCCAGGACAATCGACAGCGGCAGCGCCGATTCCTTGCTGAAAATCGCGATCTTCTGCTCTCTGCCGTCTTCCTTCAGCAAGAAATTTTCTTTCTGCAGATTCGCCACCGGAGCCCCGCGCGCATCCGTCACGGTCACAAACACGTTCACCAATTTCACGTCGACCTTGAGCGTGGTTTCCGGTTCCTCCGCCATCAACGGAGCGGTGCAGACGATTAAGGCGCACACCATCAAGCGGGCCACGAGCTGCGTGCCGCGAGCCGCGTGCCACAAACCGATCCTGACGCGGTTTGTTCGCAGTTCGTAGCTCGTAGCTCGAAGCGCCTTTGGGATTCGCTTCATTTGAGAGTCAGTCATTTGGATGCAGGCTTCTCCCCCGCTGTGCCTTCCGGCCGTCGAATATCTTCGGGAAACGCCTCTCCATCTGCCCATACCGCGCCATCTTCAAAGTATTCTTTCTTCCAGATCGGCACCGTTTTCTTCAGCGTGTCAATGATCCATCGACAGGCCTCAAACGCCGCGCCCCGGTGCGCCGCCGCCACCACGATCAGCACGCTCGTCTCCCCAATCTGCAGCCGCCCCAGCCGGTGGACGATCGCGACTCCCCGCACCGCAAAACGCTCCCCCGCCTCCACTGCCAGAGATTCCATTTGCTTCAGCGCCATCGCGTCATAAGCTTCATAGTCCAGATAGAGCGTGCGCCGCCCACGCGTGTTGTCCCGCACCACGCCGTCGAAGATCACGGCCGCGCCATCCGCCGGACACATCAACCGCGCGACCACAGCCTGGGCATCAATCCGTGCGCGGACAATCCGAACCTCTCCCTGGACTTTGCCGGGGACTTCGCTCCCGATTTCGCCTCCGTCAAACGACCCGCCGCTCACCGGCGGCAACAGTCCCACTTCATCACCCTCGTGCAGCGCGCGGTCCGCTCCCGAATACTCCTGATTCACGGAAATCGCCAGCGACGGTACCATCGCCTCAAACCGCGGAGCCTCTCGCGCATAATAAAGGAGTACTTCTCGCACCCGCGCCCCTTCCGGCAGAACAACCGTCTCGCCCGGCCGTCCTACCAGTTCCTTCAATACGCCAAAAAAAAGCACGCCAATCTTCATCAGAACTTTCCCCTAGAGACGCGGCCTGCCGCGCGTCCCGCGTCTCAGGCGTCACCAGTGTAGCGCGCCCGGTTGCCAAAAGGACCTGTCCCTCCGTGCAGTCATCGAGTCCGGCCTTCTCTTCCGTCCAATTACCTCCGTAATGGTGCATTGGGTCACTAAGCCGCTTAGTCTTGACGTGAACACTCTGTCGCCGAGAGGAGGCTGTTATCTCTAACCCCGCCCAGACCGATGCCAACCGCAGTGCGTCCGCTCGGTCTTTCCTCCACAGTCTCAATATTTTGATTAAGTACACCCGGTTGTATGGAGTGACTCACAAGCGCACCGAGGGCCAATTCGAGACCACCTGGACCGAACTCCAGCAGGCGCTGCCCAAAAGCGGTGACACTGGTTTTCTACTCGGCGTATCCGACAACAAACTTCTTCTCGATGGCATCCCGCTCGAAGCTGGACAAGCTGAGCGCAGCTTCGCACAGTTGCTGAATGCCGCGGGACTCTCCAGCATCCTGTTTTCCAACAAGGTCACGCTCGACGACTTTACCCGTCTGGTCCGCGCCTTTGCCATGGGCGGTTCCAAAGCGCAGGACTTCGCCAAACAGATTAAGGAGACTCTGGGCGATAACAAGGATTCCTCCATCCGCATCAATGAAGTCAAATTCGTCGCCGCCGATCCCGCCACCGGCGAGCTTTCCATTGCCGCCCAACTCGCCGCCCAGTCGCTCGGCCCCGAATTCAAGCACTGGCTCAATGACCCTCAGAAGCTTCTGCAGTTGATTGCCGCCGCCCAGGGAGCCAATTCCGGCGGTTCCGGCCCGGCGCTTGGCAGTGTTCCCAACGTTCCAGTTGGTACAAGCTCCGGCGAATCGTCGCCCGGGGGGTCAGCGCCCGGCGCATCATCGCCCAGTGGACCATGGACGGGCGGCGTGGTTGCCTTGCAGGAAGAGGAAGTCATCCAGACCATTCGCCTGCTCACCCATTTTGGACAGGCGATGCAGGATCCCAACGTGGCCCCGCAGAGTATCCAGGTCGAACTCAGCAAGGCTCCCGAAGGCGCCAAGGTCAATCTCGCCCAGTTGCTCGAGAGTCTGGCTGCTCAGGTTACCAAGGACCAGGGCGAAGGCAGCAATGACACTCCGCTTTTAATGAAGGCTGCCGAAAGCATGGCCATCAAATTCGCGCTCGACCGCTATCAGCGTGGCGAAGTCAAGGTCAATGCCGTCCACGAGATGATGGAGCACATGAGTCGGCAGATGGATACCCTCCGCCAGATCCTGCGCGTTCAGGAAGATAAGTTATCCAAGGCCGGCGTACTGGTTGAATCCCACGCCGACATTCTCGACCGCATGTTCTGGGCCGAGATTCCGGAAGCGGGCAAGAAGAGCGTTTTGCTCTCGAGCGAAGCCAGTTGCGTCCCTCCGCGCAATGTCCGCCAGTTCGTCGAACTCCTTCTTGAGCGCGACGACAATGAGATCGCGGCGAAGATTCTCTCCAACTACTGCAGTGGCCTCGACGCCCAGGAAGCCGACACCCGCCGCAAGGCCGCCAGCGGCCTGGCTCAACTCGCCGACCTCTATGGCGCCGCGCCGGATGAAGTCATGCCCAACACCCTCGCCATGATCGGCGACAAACTGGGCCACGAAAGCGACAGCGTGATCCAGAGCCTGCTGAGCGCCGCCTTCGCCCGCTTCGGACAGGAGGCCTGCACCCGCAAGAAGTACAAAGCCATCGCCGAACTCTGCTACTCGCTCGAAAAAATAGCCCAGCAACGGCCTGCCCTGGTGGCGGATCTCCGCTCCCGCGTCGGCATCGAAAATCGCCTGCCCGAAATGATCGAAGAGGCCATCAACGCCGATCAGGTGCCCGAAGATTTAATCAACGTCCTGCAGCAACTTCCCCGAAGTTCCGTCGAACACCTTGCCGACCGCTTCTTCCGCGCACACCGACGCGTCGAATGCGATCGCATTGTCGAACTCGTCGGCGAACTCGGACAACCCGCCATCGACGATCTGCGTGACATTCTGCGCGCCGGACAGCCCCGCCAGGCTGCCTCCACCGTCGGCCTTTTGAGCCGCCTCGCCGTGACCGCACTGTTGGATTTGCTGCCTTCGCGCATGGGTGAGTTCAACCGTTTCTATCAGGACGTCATCGTTCGCCAGATCGCGTATGGCGCCGCGCCCGACCGCGGACGCACCCTGCTCGAACTCCTGGAACTGCTCGACTTGCACATCTTGCCCGAGGCCATCGACGAGATCGGCATGAGCCAGGACCGCAGCGCCAGTTCCAGCCTGATCGCGCTTGCCGCCGCCGGGGAAGCGCACGACCGTCCCCCCTTCGTGCAACTGAAAGCCATCGAATCCCTCGGCCGCTTACGCGAGCTCGAGGCCGTCCCCGTTTTGCGGTCCATCATCGACGACAAGAAGCTCTTCGGCTATACCCAGCACCGCGAATTGAGAATCGCCGCCATTCAGGCACTCGCCAAGATCGATCCCCGCTACGGCACCCAGGCTCTCGCCGAAAGCGGCCTCGAACCCGGCGAACTCGCCATCGCTCCGCTCGATCCCGGCCCTGGGTGTCCCTGGGTGCGCCAGCGCCGCTACGAGCGCATCATCCTGCCGCGCATTCTCTCCGCCACTCTTTCCAGTTCCTGGGGAAAGTCGAACATCGTCATGCGGGAGATGAGTCTTGGCGGCGGCATGGGCACACGCAGTGACAATCTCCGCGTCGGCTCCGAAGCCCACGTGGAAATCTCTGTGGGCGTGAAAAAGATACGCGGTGAGGTTCTGCTCCGCCGCGCCCGCGTCAATGAAATCGGTTTCGAGTTCGTCAGCATGGACCTTGACAGCCGCTATCGCCTCCGCCGCGTACTGGTCGAGGCCCTGCAAAGACTCCCCGACAATCGCTCCGTCACTTGGGACGGCGATCGGAAAATCTAGAACCCGGTCTCAGCTCTCAGAAAGTGCCGCCCTCACGAAAATAGTCGTAGAGACAAGGCTTGCCGCGTCTGTTCGAACCCGTCCCTCACACACCCATTCCTCTGCGAAAAAAAAAGGCCCCTGCGCCAGCAGGAGCCTTTTCGCATATTACTTTCCACAAAATCGCGCGTGCCGGTGACCGAGAGCGACTTACACAACCTTCACAAAAATAATTACCAGAGTGAACAGAACCAGCGACTCGATGAAAGCAAGGCCGAGAATCTGCGCGACCATGATTCCAGGACGTGCCGCCGGATTGCGTCCCAGCGCTTCGCAGGCTGCTCCCGCCACTTTTCCCTGCCCGAGCGCCGCCAGTCCAGCCGCCAGTGCAATGGCAAAGCCGGAAGTCAGCGCTACCCAGTTCGTACCCGCAACTGCTCCCGTCGTGCCCTGCGCAAACGCCGGCACGGCCATCACCGACGCTATCAGCATTAAAAACATCAACATCACGAATTTCCGCATTGTGCTGCTCCTTTTATGAATTGCCTCCAGTAGGTGGTTGACGCCGTGCTTTAAAGCCGACGCCCTCACGCTGAACGGCAGTTGTCAGGTACCAGGTCTAAGGTCTCAGGAAAATCTACCAGCACAATTAGCCGTTGAATTTCCTGAGAACTGACACCTAAAACCTGAGACCTGTTTCTAGTGTTCCTGTCCCGTCGCCTCGCCCAGATACACACTCGCCAGCAACACGAAGATGTACGTCTGAATAAACGACACGCCGATGTGCAGTCCCTCGAACACGACCGGGATGCCCAGCGGTATCAGCGAAAAAAACACCAGCGTGACCATCTCTCCGGCAAACATGTTGGCGAAAAGACGGATGGTCAGCGACATGATGCGGGCCAGGTGGCTGAACACTTCAATCGGAAACAGCAGGAAAGGCAAGAGCAAACGCATGACCAGAGGCATTTCCTTGTCCTGCGGCCCGATGAAGTGTCTCAAATAGCCAATCGGCCCGTTCGTCCGCACTCCCTGAAAGTGGTAGTAGAACCAGGTCAGCAGCGCGCATCCCAGCGGCACGATCGGCACCGCAGTCGGCGATTCCAGTCCCGGCACCACCCCAATCAGATTACAACCCAGGATAAACATGCCGAGCGCAATCAGGTAGGGCACGTACTTCGAGGAATGGTGCCCGATCACTTCACCGGCCATGTTGTCGAAGAATCCGTAGATCCCTTCCATCGTGTGCTGCAATCCGCCCGGACGCTCCACCGAAAGGCGAGAGCGCACGGCAATAAAAAATATCGTCAGCAGCAACACGACCAGGAGTTCCATCGCGAAGGGGTTGGAGATCGGAGTTGCCGGATGTTTCACCTGAATGTGCAGCGCCTGCAGCAACGCCAGCACCTGCGGGCCGAACAGACGATTTAAGAATGCGGTAAAAGTCAGTTGTTCCATTTTCAGAGTTTGCGATTTTCAGACTGCGGCACTCAATCTTATGAAGGAGTGTGCCTCTAGCCCCGCCGGAAGGCTGCATAGCCTACCCATACCGCCTCGGCCATCAGGGCTGCCACCGGCACACACAACCCCCACAGAAAGCCGCGAAACGCCCGGGAAGAACTCATGAATATAGCATAGGCAACGGCTCCCACCAACCCGTACCGCACCAAGAAGCGCAGGACGATCCAGCCGCCTTTCTCCCGGCTGTTCCGGTTGACGATGCGATCGGCAAGCCCTTCGACGCCGCGCGTCAGCGATCGGAAATTAACATAGGAAACCGCCGCCCCGAAGGCAAACCCAATCGATCCTGCCCAGCGGTAAAACCAAAACGCCGGCCCCAGCAACAGCAAACTGACCACCACCATATTGCGCAGCACGCGAGGAATGATGCGCTCATACTTGGTGCGCTCATCGAGCAAATCCGCTGGCGGAGGTTCCGCAGACCGATCGAGATGCTCGCGCTCATTCATTTTTTGAAAGCGCCCACCGCCATGCGGATCATCTGCCAAAATCCAACCACCGCGCCAAACAACAACCCGACTAGATAGAGCCACTTAGTGTGCAGCCAGTAATCGGCGAGCTTGCCTAAAAAGAAGCCGAGCAGAATTGCCGCCGGAATGATGAACCCTATTTCGGAATAGCGAGCCAGCGAAACCAGAGGGTCTTTCTTCTGCGGGGGGGTGGGGCGCTCGAGCATGCGAAGAAATTGTAAATCAGCTTCGAGCTATGGGCATCGAGCTACGAGCAACTTGGAACCGTCCAAGAAGCAACGCGGCCGCTTTGCTCGCTCGGAGCTCGTGGCTCGCGGCTCGCAGCCCTACTTCAACATCGCCGCCACATGTGGCGATTGCACAATTCCCAACGACCAGTTGACGCCGCGAATAAACGGCTCTGGAAAAACTCCGATCACGATCGTCGCCAGCGCGGTCACGCCCACGGTACAACGCATTCCGAGGCTGATGGGCAGCGGCCCGGTTTCTATCGGAGCACGCATCAGCATGGAGTTCGCAATCTTCAGGTAGTAATAAAGTCCAAAGAGTGAGTAGAGCACGCCGAGCGAGGCCAGCCCGTAATGTCCGCTTTCGATCAGGCTCAGGAAGATATAGTACTTGCCGAGGAACCCGGCCGCGGGCGGAATACCGGCGAGGGACAGCAGAAACAGCAGCATCAGCGTCGCTTCGACTGGCGCGCGCTTGTAGAGCCCGGCCATATCGTCGATCTCGTCGCCAATCACATTGCGCTGCCGCAACGAGGTGATCACCGCGAACGCTCCCAGATTCATGAACGTGTAGACCATCAGATAAATCAGGATTCCCTTGAAACCGTCGAGAAATCCCGGGCTGCCGACCGGGGAAGTTCCCATGGCCACAAATGCCAGCAGCATGTAACCAACGTGCGCGATCGAGGAGTAAGCAAGTAGCCGTTTTGTGTTCGTCTGCGTGAGCGCCGCGAAGTTAGCGCCGGTCATGGTGGCAATGGCGACGATCACAATCACCGGAGTGTAAACCGAGCGCAGCGGGAACAACCCAGCCAGCAATACGCGCAGCAGCAGCGCCCAAGCCGCCGCTTTCACTGCCACCGACATGAATCCAGTAATGCTGGTGGGCGCGCCTTCGTAAGCGTCCGGCGCCCACTGGTGAAAAGGGACGGCCGCGATTTTGAACAGCAATCCGACCATGGTGGTCAGCAGCGCGATCACCACGACCGGATTGTGCGGACTCTGCGCCGAGACCGCGCGCCGAATGTACTCCAGATTCGTGCTGCCGGAGAGCCCGTACAACAGAGAGAGGCCGTAAGCGAAAATGCCGGACGAAAACGCCCCCAGCAGCAGGTACTTCAATGCCGCCTCATTCGAGCGCCGGTCGCGGCGTAAGAACCCGACCAGCACGTAGGTGGAGATCGCCATTAGTTCGAGCCCAATGAAGAGCAGCACAATGTCGAATCCCGCCGCCATGCACATCATGCCCACCACGGAAAGCAGCAACAGGGCATAGTATTCGCCGTGGTGTTCCTGTTCGACCTCCAGATAGTGCACCGACCCGAGGATAGCGATGCCCGCTCCCGCCAGAAAGAGATACCAGAAGTAGATGGCGAAGCGGTCAACTCGTAGCGCGTAATCGAAGCCCCACGAACCGTTCGGCGGAAGCGTGGACTGAATCTGCCATACGCACACAGTCGCAAACAGCACGCCGACAAAGGCGCCCAGGGCATTGATCCATTTCCATCCCCGTGGAACCATCAGGTCAATCAGCAAAATGCCGAGCGCAAAAATGGTTAGTTCCACCATCGGCAACATCAACCGGTAGTCGATTGGGGAGAGGCCTCGCACTTAGTTGCTCGCTTTCGGTGCCACAACTTTCGCTGCGGCGACGGCGGTCGCCCGTGGTTCTGTCGCAGGGGCAACCTGCGCGTTCGCCGGTGCGTTCGGGCTGGAGTTGTCATGAATCGTCTGCACAATCTGATTGACCGGCTGTTCGAGGATCTGGAAAAACGGCTTGGGATAAAGCCCGATCCATAGCGCCATGACAATCAGCGGTACAAACGTAAGGATTTCGCGCGGCGTAAGATCGTGCAGCTTTTCGTTCTTGGGATTCGTCACCGTCCCAAAGAACACGCGCTGATAGAGCCAGAGCAGATAAGCCGCCGCCAGAACCACGCCTGGAGCCGCCCACGCCGCCCACTTCCAGTTCGCGGTGAATGCTCCCTGCAGAATCGTGAACTCGCCGACAAACCCATTCAGCAGCGGCAATCCCATCGACGAGAGGAACATGATCATGGTGATCGTGGCGTAGATGGGCATCACGTTTGAGATCCCGCCATACTCCGCGATCTCGCGCGTGTGCCGCCGCTCATACAAGATGCCGACAATCAAGAACAGCGCGCCGGTCGAAATCCCGTGATTGACCTGCTGCAGCACCGAACCGCTCAAGCCCATCGAATTCAGAGCAAAGATTCCCAGCGTGCAGAAGCCCAGGTGGCTGACGGACGAATACGCCACCAGTTTTTTCATGTCCTTCTGCATCAGCGAAACCAGCGCGCCATAGATGATGCCAACCAGCGAGAGCCCGATCATCCAGCCGCGAGCCGTCACATTCAGGAAGGTAGCGGGGCTGGTGATCACCTGTGGGAAGAAGGGTAGCGAGAAGCGCACGAATCCATACGTTCCCATCTTCAGCAAAACGCCCGCCAGAATGACAGAGCCGGCCGTAGGCGCTTCCACGTGCGCGTCTGGCAGCCAAGTATGAAACGGAAACATCGGAACCTTAATGGCGAATCCAATGAAGAAAGCAACAAACAGCCAGATGGCGTAATGGAATGGAATCAGCGGCGCCGTCTTATATAGCTCCGGAATACTGAACGTGAAGACGCCGGTAACCGTGTGGTGATGGAAGTAAAGGAACAGGATGCCAAGCAGCATCAGCACGGAGCCCAGCAGCGTATATAAAAAAAACTTGATGGCCGCATAAAGCTTGCGCGGACCACCCCAGATGCCAATGAGCAGATACATCGGCACCAGCATCGCTTCCCAGAAAACGAAGAAGAGGAAGAAATCGAGCGCCATGAAGACGCCGAGCATCCCCGTCTGCAAAACCAGGAACCAGACGTAATATTCCTTCACTCGGTTCTCGATGGCGGTCCACGAAGAGAGAATCGAGATCCAACCCAGCAGCGTGGTCAGCATGATCAGCAGGAACGAAATGCCGTCAATGCCCAGGTTGTAACCCGCGCCAATCGAGGGGATCCAGTTATTCGGCGTGCCCTCGAGGAACTTAAAGTGGGAAGGCGTGACTTCGAAACGCTGCGCCCAGAACATCGGCACCAGCGGCAACGAAATCAGGAAGCCGGCGAGAGCGAAGATATTAGCAATCCAGCGGATCGCGTCCTTGTTCTCCTTCGGGACAAACAGGAGAAAGAGCGCGCCCACGAGCGGAGTGAAGAGGATGATCGATAATATGTGACTCTGCATAAGAAAATCTCAACTACGAGCTACGAGCACCCGGGTCGTTGTAGCGCCGCCGTCCTCGGCGGCTGTCGTGGAGGCGTCTCGCCTCCACCGGCGAGGGCAGGATGCCTCGCGACAGCCGGCAGGATGCCGGCGCTACGGTCTAGCGCTGTGAGCCTCGATCCGTGCGCAATCTGCGTCTTGCCTCCTCGAATCTCGCGGATAGCCTGCTCGCAGATTCACTTCCACACGTAATAAACGCCAAATCCCAGCAGTCCCGCGACCATGACCAGCGCGTACCACTGCACCAGTCCCCATTCGAACAGGCGCGCCGGATAAGAGATCATGCGGGCGAGAATCGCCGGACCGTTCACTCCCACGCCGTCGATGATCCACTTATCCCACCAGGTCGAAAGCGTGGCCACGGCGCGCGTGACCCAGCCCACATCGTTGACCGCTCCGTCGATGATCTTGGCGTCAAACCAGGACGACGCTTCGCCCGCGCCCATCGCGCCCAGGCGGATGTTGCCAAGCTTGCGGCGTCCGGTGAAAACGTAATCGTAGCCCTCGTCAACAAACCACTTGTTGTAGAGGACGGTGTAGAGCGGCGGAGCTTTCGCGGCGATGGGCTCGGGGTAATCTTTGCCGGCCTTCGCGTAGTAGCGATAGGCCCATCCTCCACCAACGACCGCAGCCCCAACGGAGAGCAACATCAGCGTCCATTCCAGGCCGCGATGTTCTTCGCCAGCGGGCTCCTGCGGCTCAGCCGCAGCCACAGAAGTCTCGTGCGCGAATACGGGCTCCAGAAACTTTCCGAAGGCGTTGCTCCCACCCAAACTCGTCGGCACACCCAGCCATCCAGCAAAGACCGAGCAGATTGCCAACACAACCAGCGGGCCCGTCATGGACTTGGGCGATTCATGAATGTGGTGCTCGACTTCATGACTCATCCGCGGCTGCCCATAGAAAGTCAGGAAGATGAGCCGGGCCATGTAGAACGCGGTCATCAGCGCCGTACCAAAGCCGATCAGCCAGAGATACGGAAAGCTACCGTATGCGGAACGGTACGCCTGCCAGAGAATTTCGTCCTTCGACAAAAAGCCTGCCAGGGGTGGAATGCCGGCGATCGCCAGCGTCGCGATCAGCATCGTCTTGTAGGTAGTCGGGATGCGCCTTCGCAGGTCGCCCATGGCGCGCATGTCCTGCTCGCCGCTCAAGGCGTGAATCACCGAGCCGGAGCCGAGGAAGAGGAGCGCCTTGAAGAACGCGTGCGTGAACACATGGAAAACGCCCGCAGCAAAGGCGCCGACGCCAAGCGCCAGGAACATGTATCCCAACTGCGAAACGGTGGAGTAGGCAAGCACGCGCTTGATGTCGTTCTGCACCAGTCCAATGGACGCGGCGAACACCGCAGTGAGCGCCCCGATGATGGCAACGGTTTTCATCGCGGTCGGCGCCAGCACGAACACCGCATTCGAGCGCGCCACCATGTACACACCCGCCGTCACCATGGTCGCGGCGTGGATCAGCGCCGAAACCGGTGTAGGCCCTTCCATCGCATCGGGCAGCCAGACATAAAGAGGAAGCTGCGCGGACTTGCCACACGCTCCGACGAACAGCAGCAGCGCGGCGACCGTCAGGACGGGATCGCCGATAGCGAAGTGCCCACTGCGCGCCAGCGCGTTGATGTCGGTGAAGCGGAATGAACCCAGGTACCAGGAGAGCGTAAGCGCACCGAGAATGAATCCGGCGTCGCCGATGCGGTTCACGATGAAGGCTTTGTTGGCGGCATCGCTCGCCGACTTGCGATGAAAGTAAAAACCGATCAGCAGATACGAGCACAAGCCGACGCCTTCCCATCCCACGAACAGAAGCATGTAGTTATTCGCCAGGACGAGCGTAAGCATCGAAAACATGAACAGGTTCATGTATCCGAAAAAGCGGTAATAACCGCCTTCGTGCGCCATGTAACCGACAGAGTAAATGTGGATCAGCATGCCCACGCCGGTCACGAAGAGCAGCCAGATAGAAGAGAGCGGATCGAGGAGGAAACCGGCGTCGACGTTGAATGCGGCGAGCGTCCCGTCCTGCTTGGCGAAGGTCAAATGACCGTCGCCGCTGCCCAGCCACGTATACACAATTTTCTGAAAAGGTCGTCCCGTGCCATGCGCAAAGTGCGTGTACTCGATGACCGTGAAGCACGCGAATAAGAACGCAAGGACGACCACGCCGACGCAGACCGCGTTAACCGTTGTTTTCTGCAGGCGCCGCCCGAAAAAAAACATCATCGCGGCCCCGAAGGCCGGGAAGAGCGGAATCAGCCAGATGTGGTCGAGAAATAGCATTCAGTTTTCAGTTCTCAGTTCTCAGTTCTAAGTTTCTAGCTCTCAGCTCGCGGCCCAAGGTTCTAACTGAAAACCGAGAACTGACGACTGCTTCTACCACTTCAACAAATCAATCTCATCAACATTGATCGTCTCCCTATTACGGAAGAAGGCGATCAAAATGCCGAGACCTACGGCAGCTTCGGCGGCGGCGTCTACTGTCACAAAGATCGAGAACACCTGTCCGTTCAGGTTTCCCCACATACGCGAGAACGCCACCAGGTTCAGGTTCACCGCATTCAGAATCAACTCAATCGACATCAACACAATCACAACGTTACGGCGTGTGAGCACACCAATCACGCCCAGCACAAACAGTGCAGCGGCAACGACGAGATAGTGAAATGTGGTTATCGGGACCATAAAAACGTCGTTAGATCTTCTTCTTCGTCATAATTACCGCCCCCAAAATCGCCACCAGCAACAGCAGCGAGGCGATCTCAAAGGCGAACGTGTATTGACCCATCCTGCCAGCTTCTCCATAGAGCATGCCGGCAATCTGCTGGGTGTTCGAAGACTCGGGGAGTGGCATCAGGCGATCCGGAAACAGCGTCCTGCCCTTTACGAATGCGGACAAGAACAACACCATCAACGCACAGGACGCCGCCAATGCTACCGGCCACATGCGATTGAACCGTCGTTCCTTGGACGAGCGCTCGATATTCACCAGCATGATCACGAACAGGAACAACAGCATGATTCCGCCCGCGTAGACGAATAACTGCACGGCAAACACAAACGGGGCATACAACATCAAGTAGAGGCCCGCCACGGAAAGCAGGGTTACGATCAGCGCCAGCGCGGCATGCACGGCGTTTCGCCGGGTAATGACCGCCACGCCGCTGGCGACGGCCAGTCCCGCCAGCACGTAAAAGAACCCGGGCGTCGCGACCGGAGCCATCCCTGCATTGATCGCGGGGTTCATGAAACGAGCACCCCCACAATGGCAGTCACCATCAGCACGCCAAGCGAAATCGGCAGCATCACTTTCCATCCAATCTTCATCAACTGGTCGAAGCGGTAACGCGGCCACGTCGCGCGATACCAGATGAACAGGTACATGAAGACGGCAACCTTTAACACAAACCAATATACGTAGCCGATGCCTTCGTTGAACCGGGCGGCCAGGCTCGTATCCGCCGAACGGCCTGCGACCGCAATCACGAGCAGCAGCAGCGCGAGGAAGCCGAGCAGCGCCGCGAACACGGCTAATCCGATGCGCTGAACCTTGAAGAAGGAATGCGCCGGCATGCGCGCCGTGCCAATGAAGGCAATCGCCGCCAGACCGCCAAATGTGATTCCCGGGAACAAAGAGAAGATGAAGTCCCACGCCGGCGCGTGCAGCAGGTTCGGGAACGGACGCATCCATCCGCCGAGCCACAGCGTCACCGCGATTGAAGAGACCGCGATCATAGCCGCATATTCCGCCAGCATGAACAGCGACCAGCGCAGCCCGCTGTACTCGGTGTGATATCCGGCGGTCAATTCCGATTCCGCCTCGGCCATGTCAAAGGGCGCGCGGTTGGTCTCGGCAATCATGGCGATGGCAAAGATCACGAACGCGATCAGCCCCAGCGGAAAGAATTTAAAGATGAACCAGATGCCCTGCTCCTGTTGTGCCTCAACGATCCCGAGCATGCTCAGCGTGCCGGTCCCTGTCTTCATGCTGGTCATCAGGATCGCCGAGACCACGGCCAGTCCCATGGCGACTTCATAGGACACCATCTGCGCGCTCGACCGCAGCGCGCCGATCAGCGGATAGTGCGAGTTCGATGCCCATCCCGCGACCACAATGCCGAGCACACCAAGCGACGAGACGCCGAGCATAAACAAGATGCCGATGTTCATGTCGCTCACCGCCTGCGAAGGGCCAAACGGAATCACGGTGTAAACGGTGAACGATGCCAGCAGGCCGATCAGCGGCGCGACCCAGAAAACGAACTGGTCGGCTTCGGCGGGGATGATGTCTTCCTTGAGCATCAGCTTGAGCGCGTCGGCGAAGGGCTGCAGCAATCCGTGCGGGCCCACGCGCATGGGGCCGAGGCGAATCTGGAAGTGCGCGAGCGCTTTGCGTTCGAGCCAGTTCATGGCCATCACAGCCACCGACACTCCTGCGAAAATAATGAGCACATAAATCAGCGCCCACAGCTGGTTGTTGGCGGAGCCGGGAGTGACGTTGCTGCCGAGGTACGACATGAACTGGTTCAGCATCAGCGGTCCACCTCGCCGAGCACGATGTCGAGCGTGCCGATAACGGCGACCACGTCGGCGACCAGCAAGCCGCGGACCATGATGTCGAGGGCCTGCAAATTGACGAACGATGGCGGACGCACCCGCAACCGATAGGGCTGGGTCGAGCCGTCGCTGACGATGAAGTATCCGAGCTCGCCCTTCGGCGCTTCAATCGAATGATAGATTTCGCCCACCGGCGGCTTGATCACCTTTGGTACTTTGCCCATGATCGGGCCTTCCGGCATCCCGTTGATGGCCTGCTCGATGATGCGCAGCGACTGCCGCATTTCGACCATGCGGACCATGTACCGGTCATAGGTGTCGCCGTTGGTGCCGATCGGAATTTCGAAATCAAATTCTGAGTAGGCCGCGTAGGGTTGGGCTTTGCGCAGATCCCACTTCACGCCGCTGGCGCGTAGCACCGGACCGGTTACGCCGAGCGCAATGCAATCGGCGCCCGAAATCACGCCGACATTCCTGGTGCGCTCCAGCCAGATGCGGTTGGTGGTGAGCAACGCTTCGTACTCGTCGATCTTTGGCGGGAAGAAGGCCAGGAAATTCTTTACCTCTTTTTCGAAACCGGCGTAGGTCTCATACTGGCAGCCGCCGATGCGAAAGGCATGCGTAGTCAGCCGCGCGCCGCAGTACCTTTCGAAAATCTTCAGGATCTCTTCCCGGTCGCGAAACGTATAAAACAGCGGCGTCATGGCGCCGATATCGAGCGCGTGCGTGCCCAGCCACAGCTGGTGGCTGGCTATGCGGTTCAGTTCGGTCAGGATCACGCGAATATATTTCGCGCGCGGCGGCGCCTCGACATTGAGCAGTTTCTCGACCGCCTCGCAGTAGCCGAGGCCATTCGACACCGCGGCAACGTAGTCCATGCGATCGACGTAGGGATTGAACATCGTGTAGGTGCGGTTCTCGGCAATTTTCTCCACGCCCCGGTGGAGATATCCGATAACGCACTCGGTGCCCAGAACCTTTTCGCCGTCAAGCTTCAGTATGACGCGCAGCACGCCATGGGTCGCCGGATGCTGCGGTCCCATGTTGATGATAAGTTCGTTCGAATCGAGATACGGCTTCTCGGGAGTTTCGAGATCGAGATGGGAACGGGCGCGGTTTGAGACGTCGCTCGTGGTGTCCTTCGCGGTGTTCCTCGTGCTGTCCGTGGTATGAGAGCTCATTGTCCGCTCTCGATTCCGAGGTTGATCTGCACCCACTCTTGGTCTTGCTGCAGGATGCCGTAATCCTTGCGCAGGGGGTAGCCTTTCCAGCCGTCGGGCAGCAGAATGCGCTTCAGGTCAGGATGTCCGTCGAACTGGATGCCGAACATATCGTAGACCTCGCGCTCCAGCCAATTGGCGGTTGGCCAAATCGAGACGCTGGACGGGAGCGATGCCCCATCGGTAATCTGCGTTTTCACACGCACACGCTCGTTGCGCGGGAAAGAATAGAGGATCCATACCACGTCGAATTGCTTTTCGCGTTTTGGATAATGCACGGCGGTGATATCGACGCAATAGTCGAATTGATCGTCATCGCGCAACATGCGCAGGAGGTCGGGAATCAGCGAGCGGTCAACCGAAAAGTAGTTCTGTCCAAGATAAGTCTGCGCGTCGAGGCCCGAACCGTATTGGCTCTTATATTTTTCAACCAGCGGTGAGGTCCACGGCATCGGGACGGGGCCAGTTGGCTTGGCGGGAGCAGCAGGCTTCGCGGCGGGAGCGGCAGGCTTTGCAGGCGCGGCGGCGGCGGCGGGCTTTTCCGCCGCCGGCGCTTTCGGAGCAGCAGGCACGGCAGTCTTCTCGACCGCGCTGGGAACAGCGGCACCCTGCGCGGGAGGAATTGCCTGTTCCGCCGTCGGCTTCTTCTCGCCTTCCGGCGGCGGTGGTGGAGCGGGCGTTTTGACGTCCTCAGCCATGCAGTGTCTGGATTACGAAATATGGTCGCAAAATATCGTTACAAAAACCGCGCTAGTAGTCGGAAACTTTTATTTTTAACATCTGGTCGGCACACCGTATGTGACCGTCATCACAATGCCGGATATGACTGTACGACCGGGCATCAGCGCCGTGCCGCTTGAAAGCCCTCGACCAAGTCGCGGATACGCACCGCGTCGGCTTTGCGATGGCCGTGACTCGTAATCGGATCGGTGCCTCCGGTCGACTCAATCAGAATGTCCGACCAAAAGATTCCCGTAGAAATCTTCACCGAAGCTACCTGGGAAATCGAAATGCTTTCCTCGTTGCTGCCAAACAGACGCCGCTTCACGCGGCTCACGCGCAGTGGGCTAACCACGATGCGCGTCGGGAACCACAAATTTCCCTTGGTCCAGCGGCTCGCGGTGAAGGTCTCATCGGAACCAGCCGGAATTGGACTCGCCGGAATTGGACTCGCCGGAATTGGACTCGCCGGAATTGGACTCGCCGGATTTGGACCTGCCGAACCTACACCCATTCGAGCGCGCCCTTCTTCCAGATCCACACGTAGCCGACGATCAGGATACCGAGGAAGACCAGCATTTCGATCAGGCCAAACACACCGAGGGCCTTGAACTTCACCGCCCAGGGAAACAGGAAAATCGTCTCCACGTCAAAGATCACGAACATGATGGCGATGATGTAAAAACGAACGGTGTAGCGTCCGCGAGCGCTGTCGTAAGGATCGATGCCGCACTCGTAAGGCATCAGCTTCACACGGTTGGGACTCTGGGTGCGGATGATTTTCGCTATCCACAGCGTGATGGGAATCAGGATGCCGACAACGGCGAGAAAGAGGAAGATGGGAACGTAATTTTGCGGCATAAGCCCTCGAAAGTCGCAATAATGGCGAAATCGAATACTAACGCCGAAGACGCTTGGCTTCAAGGAGCCAGGTCACGGGTGTCAGGTGACAGGAGGCAGGTAACGGGGCACGGGTGACAGGTGTCTTGCAAATCACAGAACCTGATCAGGTAGGACGAAAGTCTGACGGGCGAGGTCGGAGTCGAGGGTCTCTTGGCGGTAGAGGGTTCTTAGCACGCCGCCTTTCCACACCAGCAAATCCGCATTGCGCTCGGCGAATTCTTCCCACGTCTGGGCGCGGCCGGCGCGAGCGCGGCGCTCGCGAATCAGGATCAGGTAGGCCCAGGTGATCGTCTCGTGATAAAGCTGCGGTTTCCCCTGTGCGGCGGCGAAGCGCTTCAAAGCAGCACTGAACCTGGCGACTGCTTCCAGAAAAGGATACTGCGCGACATAGGCGAAAGCGACGCGGACGTGATCGGCATGGTGGAAGCCAGCGGGAGCGTGGCCCTGTTCGAACTCCTCAATGAGATCGAAGTTGTCACCGGCCGGGTTCAGGCAGTCGCCATGCATTATCGCTATCCCTTCCTTGCAGCGGCCTTCTTTCCCGTGGGCCTGCGCTTCATCTCGGTCAGGCGGTGGCTGGCGCTGGAATCGAGATCGAGGGCGTAGAACTTCTTCAGGTCATGAATGCGTTTGAGCGATTCTGGCTTGAAAGGAGTCTTGCCGTCGAAGGCGTGCAGCACGATGCCTTCGAGCAGGTCGCCCAGGGACATGTCGTGGTACTCGGCGAGAGCCTTAAGAACTTTGAGGAGGCGTTTCTCCATCCGGACGCCAGTCTGGACGCGTTCGACTAGAAACTGTGGTTCGGTAGCCATGGTTACCAATGTACCATGGTACACTGATACCAGACAAGTGCCGCGCCGCTTGGGAGCGAACTATCGGGCGGCGCGGCGTATGTCTCGGCGCGCTTCCCTCTTACATCGTCGCCAAGTGCTTCGCGAACCGCTCCAGGCTTTGCGTCCACCCCACTTCCATCCCCGCGATATACTGCGCGGCCTTGCCGGTAGTCTTCACGACCTGCGCCCGCATTGTGAGTGTCGTCCGGCCGGCATTCTCAGCCAAGGTCACAGTGGTGAGCACTTCAAACATCGGCTTGCCTTCGCTGTCGAGCGCGGCGCTTATAAAGACAATCCGCTCCGGTTCGACGACCTCCCGATACTCGCCGGTCATCGGATAAACCGTACCGTCGGGTGCGCGCATGTGGATGCGGATGGCGCCTCCAGGCCGCGCGTCCAACTCGCAGACGGGGTTCGTGAATCCATGCGGACTCCACCATTGCTGCACGTGTTTGGGATCGGTCCAAGCCTTGAAGACGAGCGCACGCGGCGCATCAAATGTGCGCGTCATGACGAGTTCCCGCTCCTTCACCGGGGAGTCGGCGACGGGGCTATTTTTTCTTTCGGTCATGCTTTTTCTCCTCAATCTTCATTTTGTTCAGATAGATGTCTAAACGATCGAAACTTTCTGTCCAGAACTGGCGATATTGCTCAACCCAATCGGCGACTTCACGCAGTGGCTGCGCTTTGAGACGGCACGGACGCCACTGCGCCTGGCGGCCTTGCGTGATCAGGCCGGCGCGCTCCAGCACCTTCAGGTGACGGGAGACGGCGGGCATGCTCATTCTCCGCGCAAAGGGTGCGGCCAACTGCGTCACTGTGGCCTCGCCGTTTGCCAGGCGCGCGAGGATGGCTCGCCTGGTCGGATCGGAGAGCGCGGCAAGCGTTGTGCTGAGGTGGTCGAGTGTCATAATGTATTAAACATGTCGGTTAAATAACATATACGTTAAATACCACCGGAACTCTGAGCTGTCAAGCGCTTTTACAATTTCGTTAGGGGTGAGCAGTACGTGAGAAAATGTTGCAGGCTGGTAGAGGTCGCAACCGGAGGTTCTACCGTATGTGCCGGAATATTAAAACCCTTTTCAACTTCGATCCGCCTGTCACCGACGAGGAGGTGCGAGCGGCTTCGCTCCAGTTCGTGAGGAAAATCACCGGTTTTAACAAACCGTCGAAGGCCAATGAAGCCGCGTTCCTGGCGGCAATTGACGAAATCGCCGGTATCTCGGCTCGTCTTCTCCATTCCCTGGACACGGCCGCGCCACCGAAGAATCGCGAAGAAGAGGCCGCCAAGGCGAGAGCTCGCGCCGCAGAAAGATTCGGCGCTTGAGCGTGGCGAGCAGCCTTTCATTCCTCATTTGGCGCTTACGAAAGCTCCGGTGGTCGCGTTAATCACGCCGATGCCTTTCCTGTCCTTCTCGCTCGTGCCGTAAATGACATACCAGACGGGCACGTTCTGTTTCCGATCCTTGAGCAACACGTAGGTGATGGGCAGCTGTGCGTCCTTCTTGAGGATGGCATCGCCCCCGTGTTGCAGCGTGATCGCGAATGCCTTATCCGTGTCGGTTTTCACCAGCAACGGTAAGAATGCAAGATTAGCCGCTTCGGCGTTGTAGGGACCTTCATTTCCCTCGGCTGAAACTCCGAACGGCGGCGCATCCGGCCGGCGGCTTCCCGAGCAAACGATGGTCTTAGTGGATCGGCGACTGGGCGAGGCAAAGTACCCTCTCCAGATGGTCGATTTTCCGTCCTTGCCGGTGGTTTCCGTGGTGAGAACCGATTCCAGCCGGGCCGGCTGAGCATCTGGCGACCACTTCAAGGCGAGACCCATCATTCGATTGAATGCCTCCTGGCCAGTGTAAAGCACGGGTTCCGTCGTCTGCGGCGGTGCGGCGGCCGGCGCTGCCGGCGTGCTCTCCTTCGGCTTCTCGGTTGAGCTACACCCTGCGGTCAGGATGGCAACGCCGATGACACTAAGGGCAAATACGAGACGATAGAATTTCATACTCGGTTCCTCCAAGACTATTTTGAACCCATATCCTCTGTTTATCTCGACTACTTTTCTGCTCCATCACGGTGCGATGTGTCAAGGCAGATCAGATCAGGCGTGATCTGGCCTCATTCTAGACAGGAATCTCCCATACTCGGGGCGCTGAGTGCTACGAACTAAGCCTCTGCGCCATCGAACAATAAATCTCCACCGCATCCCGCAGTTGTGCTTTCTCCACAAACTCGCCCTCGGTGTGCGCCACATGAATCGAGCCTGGTCCGAGCAGCAGAGGCTCGCCCCAGTTCGTCAGCGACGGAACGTCGGTTGTGAAAGCCGCAACCATCGTCGGCAGTCCGTCCAGCGTGCGCAGCCTCAGGAATGGAGTCTCGCGGGTGAAGCGAACCTCCGCGAGCTCACCGACGGCCTCCGTTATTTCGTGGCGCAGCGCGTCCGCCGGGCCCACCAGACGATAGAAAAGATCCGCCTTGGCAAAATCCGAAATCACGTTCGGCGCGCGCCCGCCCTGAATCGAGCCAACGTTTTTTGTGCACGGGCCCACGTCGGCGTCTTCGGGAAGTTTCATTGCGTGCAACCGGTGCAGCGCTTCCACCAGCTTGTCGATCGCCGACTCGCCCAGCTCCGGATACGCCGAGTGCGCCATCTTTCCGCGCGCGACCAGTTCCACGTGCAGCGCGCCCTTGCTGGCCAGCGCCAGCTTGTTTTCCGTGGGCTCGCCGTTAATCATGAAGCGCGCGCCTATCGGATGCTGATTGGCCAACTTCGCGCCGATCGAGTCCCGTTCCTCGCCCACCAGAAACAGCAGCCCGACGAAAACGCCCGCCCCGCGCAGCTTCTCCGCCGCCAGAATCTGGGCCGCAATAATTCCCTTCGCGTCGCAGGCGCCACGCCCGTAAATGCGCCCGGCGTTTTCCGAAGAGGAGATGAACGGCGGCACCGTGTCCATGTGGGTAGAGAAAACAATCTCCGGACGAGCATGTCCCGGCCACGTAGCCAGCACGTTCGCGCGCGCACCCTCGACCGGCATTTTCCTAGCTTCCAGCCCGCGCCGCCCCAGTTCGTCGCAAAGAAAATCCCCTACCGCACTTTCATTCGGAGTAGTGGACTCAATATCAATCAGCCGGCGGGTATGCGCAAACAGGTCCATGCAGGAAAAGCCTACCAGCGGATTGCGATTGCTGGATAGTGATTAATGATTTTGCTTTGCTGGATAGTGACTAATGACTTTGCTTTGAAGGGGCGCGGCTTCAGCCGCGCCGTCCACGCCAGAAATCAGACGCCCCTTTAGGGGCTAGTTCACTGACAACTGAAAACTGATAACTGACAACTCTGTTGTACTCTGAATTCCGTGCTCCCCGAAACCTCCACTATCCGCTCGCTCTTCGTCACCGGCCCTATCGGACGCTTGGAAGCTCTGCTGAACGCCGGATCGCTCGACGCGACGCATGCCGCATTGGTGTGTCATCCGCATCCCCTCTACGGTGGGACGTTCCACAACAAAGTCGTCTTCCACGCCATGAAAGCACTCAACAGCTTCGGATTCCCCGTACTCCGCTTCAACTTCCGCGGCACCGGCCTGAGCGAAGGCGAGCACGCCAACGGCGTCGGCGAAGTCGAGGACGTGCGCGCCGCGCTCGATTGGCTCGAACGCGAGTTCACGCTCCCTGTCATCTTCGCCGGATTTTCTTTCGGCGCGGCCGTCGGATTGCGCGCCGCCTACGCCGACCCCCGTGTAAGCGCGCTCATCGCCCTCGGCCTGCCCGCCGTCGCCGTCGCTGGCCGCACTGAAGACCGCGTCTACGATTTCGAATTCCTGCGCGCGTGCGCCAAGCCGAAACTCTTCGTCAGCGGATCGCGCGATCAGTTCGGCCCCCCGGGTAAACTCGAAGCGCTCGTCAACACCTTCGCGGAGCCGAAGAAGCTCATCCGCATCGAAGCCGGAGATCACTTCTTCGAAGGCCGCTTGCGCGAGATGCGGGAGACCGTTGAAACGTGGGTGAACGAGACCACGGCCGCTCGTTGAAATTCAGGTCTTTTTGCTTTTGACTCCGCCCCACAATTCCAGGGCGTCTTCACGGCTCAGGTCGCGCTCCCCGAATTCCGCAAACCGCCGAAAGCTCGCGTCCACCAGCCCCCCCAACTCCGTAAACAGCGACTCCTCAACCTTCTTGAAATTCCAGCACGTTTTGCCCTGCATGCGCTTCTTCAGTTCCGGCGAGATGCCTTTCAGCAAATCCGGAAACATGTACACCGGGAAAAGATGAAATGCCACGTAGCTCTTACTTGTGATGGCCGCAAACATCACCGGCTTCCCCTGATACCGAATCGACTTCGACTCGCTCATGTAACCGCCAGGACCATCTTTGGTCACCCGCAGCTTCGCGTCGTAGGGCTTCAGAATCTTTCGCAGATCCTGAAAGGCAAACTCGAACTCGCGTTTCTTGTCGGCGGTCCTAGTTTTCGCGGACATGGCGCAAGATTATATTTCGGTTCTTTATAATCTTCCAACATGTCGGAGATTGCTCCAGAACGCATGCAGCAGTTCGCTCGCATGCGCGAAATCGCCCGCGAGATCTTCACCTCCGCGCTCAACAACGCCTCCATCGAAAACGCCTTCGCCCGCAACGTGCACTGCGAGCGCCGCGTCCTACGCATCGGCGAAGACCTGCACGATCTCGATTCCTATCATCGCGTCTTCGTAGTCTCCGTCGGAAAAGCCGCGCACACCATGGCAGCCGCTCTCGAAACTCAACTCGGCAGCAGTCTGGAAGGCATCGTGGCATCGTCGGTCGAACCAGCCGGCCAGATCCGCGCCTTCCGCTATTTTCACGGCGGACATCCGACACCAACTGCCGAATCTATCCGCGCCGCCGACGCGATCCTCAAATCACTGACTGCTCTCGACTCCACTTCGCTAGCTATCTTCATGATCTCGGGCGGCGGTTCTTCCATAGTAGAAAAACCTGTGGACGACGAAATCTCTCTGCCCGATCTCGCCGCCACCTACCGCACGCTCGTGCATTCCGGCGCGCCCATTGCCGAGATCAATGCCATCCGCAAACATCTCTCTGCCGTGAAGGGCGGACGCCTCGCCCAGGCCGCCTATCCCGCGCAGCAGGTTTCGATTCTTGTTTCCGACGTGCCCGACGCTACGCCCGACGCGCTCGCCTCCGGCCCCACCATGCCCGATTCCACTTCCATCCATGACTGCGAGCACATCGCCGCTCAATACAACCTTGTCGAGCAGTTCCCTAAGTCCGTAGCCGATCTTTTCCGTCAACATGCCCTCGATGAGACCCCTAAATCGGACGATCCGGCATTCGTCCGCGCGCGCTGGTGGACCGTGCTCTCCAATAAAGTGGCCATCGACGAAGCCGCCATTGCCGCCACCGGCGCCGGTTTCGCCGTCGAAGTCGATAATTCCTGCGACGACTGGCCTTACGATAAAGCCGCCGCCTACTTGCTCAACCGTCTGCGCGAACTGCGCCGCAAGGTATCGCGCGTATGTCTGATCTCCGGCGGCGAGGTGACCGTGACCGTCCGCAACGGTGGCATCGGCGGACGCAATCAGCAGTTCGCTCTCGCCTGCGCCGAGCCAATATCGGGACACGACATTACCGTGCTGAGCGCCGGCACCGACGGGATCGACGGCAACAGTCCTGCCGCTGGCGCCGTAGTCGATGGCAGCACTCTCAATCGTGCCGACGCCCGTGCCAGCGGCGCCCAAGCCGTGCAGCAAGCTCTCGCAGCCTTCAACGCTTATCCTCTTCTCGACGCACTCGGCGATGCCGTCGTCACCGGAGCCACCGGAAACAATCTACGCGATCTGCGCATCCTGGTGGCTTACTGAGCGTTGATCTCTAGCCGGCAGGGCTCTTCGCCAAATATTCTCCCTATACATGAAGGTTCATGCTTTCGCACTCGAAAGCGGTGTTTCGATAACAGTCGACAGTTCATGGACTTCCGGCCCCAGTAAATTCTTGTAAATCTCGCCTCGCCCGGCAGCGTCGAGCCCGCAGCCTGCATCCAACGGGTTAAAACCAATACTGCATTTAAGGAGGTATTCGATTGAAACGGACATTGCGCATTGCCATCCTCTTGACGTTTGTGTGTGCTGCCCTGGCAGCGTTCTCAAGTTTCGCGGAAGCGCAGAAGGTTGACATTGCTTTCGGCGTCAGCACAATAGACGCCCCGGGGGCCAGTTCAGCCGACAGTAGTCACGCACCCGTCTCGCTCACCGGTGGCACCTATCCTGGCTTTAGCGGCGACGTGCTCTTCTGGCACCATTTGGGTATTGGGAGCGAAATCTACTGGAAGGCAAACCAAGGCAATTATGGCGGCGACACCACCTTGCCGTTTCGTCCAATTTTTTTCGACTTCAACGCCGTCTACTCGCCCAAGCTCGCCAGCCACACGTATCTTGAGCTGGTCGGCGGCATCGGCGCGCTGGATACCCGTATCTACTGTCAGGGATGCGGCAACGGCTTCAACACCAACTACTCGAGCGACAAACACTTCATGGGAGACTTCGGTGGCGGCATCAAGTTCTATCCCAGAGGTGGCTTTTTCGTGCGCCCCGAGGCGCGCCTCTACCTTGTCAACAACAACTTGAACTTCAGCTCCGCGCGTGTTGCCCGCTACGGCCTCTCGATCGGCTACACCTTCGGAGGACACTAGAAACTGTCTAAAGTTGTCATCCTGAGAGAAGCGAAGGATCTGCTGTTTGCCCGCCGCGGCACCGGCAGGTCCTTCATTGTCTAAGGACTCGTCCGCCGACTATGTAAACTTTTTGTCTCCTGCAACTCGCCGGTGGCCCACTTCGCCCGTCCCGCATTATGATAGAGGTATGAATTTTGGCTTCTCCGGCGAGATGATCTTCCTGTTTCTTCTGGTGCTGATCCTTTTCGGCCCGAAGAAAATGCCGGAGATCGGCCGCCAGGTCGCGCGCTTCCTGAACGAATTCCGGCGCGCCTCGTACGAATTCCGCTCTCAGATCGAGTCCGAAATCAATTCCCTGGATAGCAATAGAAACAACAGCAACGGCAACCCCCGCCAGCAGATCCTGCCGCCGCTTCAGGCCCCGCTCGGATCGCTGGCCAATCGCATCTTCAATCCGCCGCCGCCCGAAAAGCTCGAGGCTGCCGAAGATGCCGCCGCCGAAGCCGCCACGGTGAAAGCCGGTGCGGAATCGGTTGCGATCAAAGCTGCCGCCACCGAACCTGTTCCCGTTCCCGAGCCTGCTCCCGCTCCGAAAGCAGCGCCCGATGCCTGAAGCAGCCGCATCCTCAAACCTGAACGAATCCGCCAAGGGTAAGGACAATGATAAGGAGCAAATGCCCACCATGGGCTTCCTCGATCACCTCGAGGAACTCCGCAAGCGAATCGTCTATTCCATCGTCGCCATCGTGGCCGGTTTCTTCGCCTGCTGGGGATATGCCGAGCATATCTACGCCGTCATGCAGCGTCCCATCATGGACGCGCTCCAACGCAACGGCCTCTCGGCAAAGCTCGTGTATGTCAATCCTGTCGAGCCTTTCAATCTGTATCTGAAAGTCGGAATGATGGCCGGCTTGTTCGTCGCCTCGCCGTTCGTGCTCTACCAACTCTGGTGCTTCATTTCGCCCGGCCTTTACCGCAACGAGAAGCGCTACGTCCTGCCGTTCATGGTCTCGACCATGGGCCTGTTCCTGGCCGGCGGATACTTTGGCTACAAAATCGTTCTCCCGCAGGCACTCGTGTTCCTGATCGGCTATGGCAAAGACTTCCAGCCGATGATCACGCTCAGCGAGTACAGTTCTCTGTTTCTGACCATCATCGTCGGCTTGGGCGTAATTTTCGAAATGCCGATCCTGATATTTTTCCTGGCGCTCATGGGCATCGTCAGCGCCGGCTGGATGTGGCGCAATATCCGCTATGCCATCCTCGGCATCTTCGTCGTCGCCGCCATCATCACACCCACGCCCGATATCCTGAACATGTGCATCTTCGCCGCGCCCATGGTGGCCTTGTACATCCTGAGCACCGGCATTGCCTGGCTCGTGCATCCCAATCAGCGTAAAAAGCGCGCGGAGAAAAAGAACCCCGGCTAAGCCAGACAATCGAGCCCCGGAGGGGCGAACTAGCTTAGCCCAGCGCCGGGGTCCCCAGCACGCCCGGTTTTGGCGTGATGGGGTGGAGGGCTTCAGCGCTGGGAACAGTGCAAGAAATGATTCAAGTCCCGGAGGGACGGCCCAGTTCTCATGCTCATTTACAGACGATTCGCGGGAGAAACGCTAAAACGAACTGCAACCAAAACGGAAGGGTACCAAGCCGTCCTCCCTTCTTTCCGATGGGCAGTCGTATTGGCGTCCCTGTTCGGATTGGTCACGCTTTCCGCGTGCTCGCGTGGAACGGATGCGCAGCCAAAGGAACTCGATCAGGTACCATCACAAATGAAAACGGCGCTCCCACCTCCGCCCGAAGCCTCCGCCCACGACAACGCCCCGCTCCCACACATCGATGCCAAACGCGCCTTCCAGTACACCCGCGAAGTCACCGCCTTCGGGGAACGCTACATGGGCAACGAGAACCACAAAAAACTAGAGCGCTACATCATCGACCACCTGAAGGGCGATCAGGTCGAGGACGATGCCTTCACCGCCGACACTGTGGAAGGAAAGTTCCCCGTCCGCAACATCATCGCGAAATTTCCCGGCACAAAAGATGGCATCATCGTCATCATGGGTCACTACGACACCAACTACTGGCTGCGCAATACGGGATACGTCGGCGCGAACGACGGCGGTTCTTCCACCGCCATCCTGCTCGAATACGCCAACCAGCTGCGCAGCGGGGGATCGGGCAAAAAGCGCGATGGCTACAGCGTCTGGCTGGTCTGGACTGACGGCGAAGAAGCCGTAAAGTCGTGGTCCGACACCGACAGCCTCTACGGCACCCGCCATCTAGCCGAAAAATGGGAGAAGGACGGAACGCTCAAAAAGATCAAAGCGTTAATGGTGATGGACATGATCGCTCCCACCGATCTTGCCATTCTTCGCGATACCAACTCCACTCCGTGGCTGCT